>Ga0326727_10001446_pt1 | contig 87811 bp, 72 predicted proteins | sample MB2enrmetagenome_FD_207643 | JGI IMG/M metagenome (GOLD analysis project Ga0326727, IMG submission 207643) | Lab enriched peat soil microbial communities from McLean, Ithaca, NY, United States - MB29MY | ecosystem: Environmental > Terrestrial > Soil > Wetlands > Peat | place: USA: New York...
GGGGGGCCGGGGCCTTGGCCGGGTCGTGGCGCCGCCCCGGGCCGGGGGCCCCCCCCCGGGGCGGGGGGGGGCCCCCCGGCCACGGCTCTCCGGAACCCATGGTGCGCATGCTCGCGGCGCGACCGATCATCCGTGACAGCTTACCTAAATTGCTTTATCCCCTTTATCTCCTTTATCCCCGGCCAACAGCTTTTCCATCCAAGCCGCAGAGACCATGGTTCAGGCCGGGCGCTCCCGATGTTTCGCGCGGCCTACATTCATTTCCCCGCAGGAATGCCTCAAGCAGTGTATGCCCCGGATCCAGGCACACTCCCGTGGCCTCCGCCTCCCGCTCGGTGAACGGCCTGCCCGACCCCGGCCCCACCCCCGTCCCCGCGTAGCAGAACGGCGGCGGGGTGGCGTCGTGGCCCTTGGTGCGCAACAGGGTGGCGTGGTCGGGGGCCACCAGGATGCGGTAGTCCCCGCAGCCCCGCAGGGCCTCCAGCAGGGGCCCCACCACCGCCTGGTCGATGCGCTCCAGGGCCTTCACCTTCTCTTCGGCCATGCCCTGGTGGGCGGACTCGTCGGGGGCCTCCACGTGCACGGCCACCAGGTCGTAGTCCTTCAGGGCGGCCACGGCGGCGCGGCCCTTGCCCTCGTAGTCCGTGTCGATGTAGCCGGTGGCTCCGGGCACGTGGATCAGGTCCAGGCCCATGCCCACGGCGATGCCCCGGAGGATGTCCACGGCGGTGATCATGGCGCCGCGCAGGCCGAAACGGGCCTCCAGGCTGGCCAGGGGCACCTGCACCCCCTGCCCCCACAGCCAGATGTCCGTGGCCCAGGCTTCGCCCCGCTCCCGGCGGCGGCGGTTCACCGGGTGGTCCGCCAGCACTTCGCGGGCCCGGGCCATGAGGGTGCGCACCCGCTCGTGGCCCCGGCCCCGGGGCTGGTGGCGGTCCACCGGCTGGTCGGCGATGTCGTGGGGCGGGGCCAGCTCCAGTTCCGTGTCCGCCGCGTCGGCCAGGAACAGGAGGTTGCGGTAGGACACGCCGGAATGGAAGGCGCAGGTCTCCCCCGGGAACACGGTCCGGTTGAGGGCGGCGATGAGCTCCTCCGCGTCCGCCTGGGCGATGTGCCCGGCGGTGAAGTCGCGCATGCGCCCGTCGGCCAGGTGCACGAAGTTGCACCGGAAGATCACCTGGTCGGGGGTGGAGGCGAGGCCCCGGGCGGTGGCTTCCATGGGCGCCCGGCCCGAGTAGGACGTGCGGGGGTCGTAGCCCATGAGGGTGAGGGTGCCCACGTCGGTGCCCGGGGTGAAGCCGGGCGGGACGGTCACCACCCGGCCCAGCCTTCCGGCCCGGGACACGGCATCCATGTGGGGGATCGCCGCCGCCTCCAGGGGCGTGCGCCCGCCCAGCTGGGCCAGGGGCTCGTCCGAAGCGCCGTCGGGGAGGATGATGGCGTATTTCACGTGTGGGCCTCGATGAAGGACTTCACTCGCTCCGCGTCCGGCGGCAGCACCGTCACCCGCTGGGGCAGGCGCTCCAGGTCCCGGAACGCCTCGGGGCAGACGGGCCTGCGGCCCAGGGCCTCCTGGATGGTGGCCTCGAACTTGATGGGCAGGGCGGTCTCCAGGCACACCAGGGGCACCCCCGGCTCCCGGTACTCCAGCCCCACCTTGAGCCCGTCGGCGGTGTGGGGGTCTATTTCCACCCCGTACTGGCTCCACACCCGGCGGATGGTGGCCACCCGGTCCGCATGGGTGCTGCGCCCGGAGACGAAGCCGGTGCCGGCCACCCGGTCGAACAGGGGTGTCCCCGCCAGGCGGAAGGCGCCCCCGGCCTCCACCTTGGCCCACAGCTCCCGCACCCGGCCCGGGTCCTGCCCGGCCAGGTCGTACACGTAGCGCTCGAAGTTGGAGGCCCGGGAGATGTCCATGGACGGGCTGGAGGTGGCGAACGTGGCGGCGGTGCCCCGGGGGGCGTAGACCCCGGTGCGGAAGAACTCGTCCAGCACGTCGTTCTCGTTGGTGGCCAGGACCAGGCGGCGGATGGGCAGGCCCATGCTGCGCGCGATGTGCCCGGCGCAGATGTTGCCGAAGTTGCCGGACGGCACCGCGAACGACACCTGCTCCCGGTCGTTCCCGGTGACCGCGAAGTAGCCCTTGAAGTAGTACACCACCTGGGCCATGAGCCGGGACCAGTTGATGGAGTTCACGGTGCCGATGCGGCGCCGCTCCTTGAAGGCGGCGTCGGCGGAGACCGCCTTGACGATGTTCTGGCAGTCGTCGAACATGCTCTCGATGGCCAGGTTGAAGATGTTGGGATCCTGCAGGCTGTACATCTGGGCCCGCTGGAAGGAGCTCATGCGCCCGTGGGGGGAGAGCATGAACACCCGGATGCCCCGCTTGCCGCGCATGGCGTATTCCGCCGCCGAGCCGGTGTCCCCGGAGGTGGCGCCCAGGATGTTCAGTTCCCGCCCGGCCCGCGCCAGCGCATACTGGAACAGGTTGCCCAGCAGCTGCAGGGCGAGGTCCTTGAAGGCCAAGGTGGGGCCGTTGGACAGGCCCAGGATGTGCACGCCCGGCTCCAGGGTGCGCACGGGGGTGATGTGGGCGCTGCCGAACACCTCCGGGGTGTAGGTGGCGTCCACCAGGGCCCGCAGGTCCGGTTCCGGAAGGTCGTCCGCGAACCGCCGCATGATCTCGAAGGCCAGGTCCGGGTAGGCCAGGCCGCGCCAGCGGGCGAGGGTGTCCGGGTCCACCTGGGGATAGCGCGCGGGCAGGAACAGGCCCCCGTCCGGCGCCAGGCCCCCCAGCAGGGTGTCGCAGAACGACCTGGGTGGGCAGCCGCCCCGGGTGCTGATGTATTCCACGACAGGGTCCTCCGCGCATGGACGCCGGTCCCTGGATCCAGCGCCGGCCAAACCATGAGGAGTTTAACGCACTCACCAGAGGCCCGTCACGGTGCCGGGACCCGCTCCGCCGCGGCTGTGGCCACAGCCATGAAAAAGGGGGGCCTGAGCCCCCCCTTGGGTTGGACGTTCAAGTCCTACTGCTTGGGCTGAGGGGAATCCACACCCTGCACGTAGTAGTTGATGGCGTCGATGTCGGCGTCGGCCATGAGCTGGCCCTTGGCCACCTTCACGGTGCCGTCCTGGGCGGTGACGGGGCCCTGGAACGGGCTGAACTTGCCGGCCTTCATCTGGGCCTCGATGCCCATGACCATCTTCTGCACGTCGGCAGGCACGGCCTTGTTGAACGGCGCAAGCTTGATCATGCCTTCCTTGAAGCCGCCCCAGATGTTCACCTGGGGGTGCTTGCCGGCGATGACTTCCTTCACGGTGCGGGTGTAGAAGTCGCCCCACACGTGGGTGGTGCCGGTGAGCTGGGAGGTGGGGCCGTACTTGCTCATGTCGGAGTGGTAGGAGCAGGACCACACGGCCTTGCCGGCCTTGTGCTGCTCTTCCACGGCCTGCACCACGGCGGTGGAGTCGGTGTGGTGGGTGACCACGTCGGCGCCGTTGGAGATCAGGGTCAGGCAGGCCTCGCGCTCCTTGCCCGGGTCGAACCAGGAGTTCACCCAGATGACCCGCACCTTGGCCTGGGGATCCACGCTGCGCATGCCCAGGGTGAAGGCGTCGATGCCCATCATCACCTCGGGGATGGGGAAGGCGGCCACGTAGCCGGCCACGTGGGTCTTGGTCATCTTGCCGGCCACCACGCCGCACAGGTAGCGGCCCTCGTAGAAGCGGGCATTGTAGATGCCCACGTTCTTGGCGGTCTTGTAGCCGGTGGCGTGGAAGAAGTCCACGTCCGGGAAGTTGGGGGCCACCTTGAGGGTGGGGTTCATGTAGCCGAAGGACGTGGTGAACACGGCCTTGCAGCCGTCGGTCGCCAGCTGGCGGATGACCCGCTCGGCGTCGGCGCCTTCGGGGACGTTCTCCACCACTTCGGTGACCACCTGCCCGTCCAGGGCCTTCTCCATTTCCTTGCGGCCCTGGTCGTGCTGGAAGGTCCAGCCGGCGTCACCCACCGGGCTGACGTAGACGAATCCGATCTTGGTGGGAGCGGCCAGCAGGGCGGCGCCGCTTACCAGGGTGAGGGCGAGTGTGCGGATGACCATTACGTGTTACCTCCTGATTGGGTTGAGTGGGAAAGAGCGGCCTCGGAAGACGGGCGCCGCCGGGGCGGCAGGGACGGGCGGGATCAGGCGTCCGGAAGGAACGGCTGGCCCAGAGACGCGGGGGAGTGAAGCCTGATGGTACTGCGGTTGTGGGAGATGGCCACCAGGACCACGATGGTCGCCAGGTACGGGAGGGCGGACAGCCACTGGGACGGGACGTTGAGGCGCACCCCGGAGCCCTGGACGAACATCTGGGCGATCATGCAGCCGCCGAACAGGTAGGCGCCGATCATCACCCGCAGCGGCCGCCAGGTGGCGAACACCACCAGGGCGATGGCGATCCACCCGCGCCCGGCCACCATCCCCTCCACCCACATGGGGGTGTAGAACACCGACAGGAAGGCGCCGCCGATGCCGGCCATGGCGCCCCCGAACAGCACCGCCTGGTAGCGGATGGCCACCACGCCGTAGCCGATGGAGTGGGCGGACACGGGGCCTTCCCCCACCGCCCGCAGCACCAGGCCGGGCTTGGTGCGGTACAGGAACCAGGCGACCCCGGCCAGGAGCACCCAGGAGAAGTACACCAGGGCCTGCTGCTCGAACAGGGCGTGCCCCAGCACGGGGATCCTGTGCAGCAGGGGGAGGCTGATGGGCGGCACGCTGTCCAGGGCCACCGACTCGTAGGGCTTGCCGACGAAAGCGGCCAGGCCCACCCCGAAGATGGAGAGGGCGAGGCCGCAGGCCACCTGGTTGGCCATCAGGGTCAGGGCGGCGATGGCGAACAGCAGGGACATGATCATGCCCGCGGCCATGCCGGCGAGGATGCCCAGGTAGGGGTTGTGGGTGAAGTTGGCGGCGGCGAAGGCGGCGATGGCGCCCACCGACATGACGCCTTCGGCGCCCAGGTTGAGCACGCCGGCCTTCTCGGTGACCAGTTCCCCGAGGCCCACGATGATCAGCGGGGTGCCGGCCACGATGGTGGCGAACAGGATGGATGAGATGAAGTTCAGCATGGTCCTGGTCCTACTTCTTGCGCCCGATCAGGCGCGGCCGGAAATTGATGAACACGTCCGAAGCCAGCAGGAAGAACAGCAGCATCCCCTGGAACACGTTGGAGATGGAATACGGCAGGTTGAGGTACTGCTGGGCCTGCTCGCCGCCCAGGTAGAGCAGGGCCAGGAGCAGGCTGGAGAAGAAGATGCCGATCGGGTTGAGCCGGCCCACGAAGGCCACGATCATGGCGGCGAAGCCGTAGCCCGGGGAGATGTGCTCGGTGATCTGGCCCATGGGGCCGGAGACTTCGGCCATCCCGGCGATCCCGGCCATGGCCCCGCCGGCCAGCATGCCCAGCCAGATGGTGTGCTTGGCGGAGAAGCCCGCGTAGCGGCTGGCGTTTTCCGCCTGGCCGGCGACCTTCATCTGGTAGCCCATGAAGCTGCGGTTCATGAACACCCAGCCGATGATCAGGGCGCCGATGGCGATGAGCAGGGCCGCGTTGACCCGGGTCCCGGCCACCAGCACCGGGAGCATGGCCTTGGCCTGGAACATCCTGGTCTGGGGGAAATTGAAGCCTTCGGGATCCTTCCAGGGGCCGTGCACCAGCCAGGACACCACCAGCTGGGCCACGTAGACCAGCATCAGGCTGGTGAGGATCTCGTTGGCGTTGAAGCGGGTGCGCAGCCAGGAGGGGATGGCCGCCCAGGCCATGCCCCCCAGGGCGCCGGCCACGACCATGGCCGGGAGCAGCAGGCTGCTGGTGCTGTTCGGGAAGTGCAGGGCCACCGCCCCGGCGGCCAGGGACCCGACCAGCAGCTGGCCCTCGGCGCCGATGTTCCACACGTTGGCCCGGAAGCCCACCGAGACCCCCACCGCGCAGAGCATCAGGGGCGTGGCTTTCAGGAACAGCTCGCAGATCCCGTAGGTGTCCCGCAGGGGGTGCAGGAAGAAGACCCGGAACCCCTCCACCGGGCTCTTGCCCAGGAACAGGAAGAGCAGCATGCCGCTGGCCAACATCAGCCCCACGGCGAACACCGGGGACAGGTAGCTCATGAGGGCGGACGGCTCGGTCCTTTGCTCGAACTTAAGCAACATGGGAGGGCTCCCCGGCGGCGGCGGATTCGGGCCACATGCCGCTCATCCAGATGCCGATCTCTTCCACGCCGGTCTGGGAGGTCACCTTGGCGGGCGACAGGGTGCCCTTGGCGATCACCACCAGGCGGTCGCAGATCTCGAACAGCTCGTCCAGCTCTTCGGAGATCACCAGGATGGCCGTGCCCTTTGCGCGCAGTTCCAGGAGCGACCGGCGGATGAACGAGGCGGCCCCCACGTCCACCCCCCAGGTGGGCTGGGCCAGCACCAGCAGCTTCGGTTCCTGCATGATCTCCCGCCCCACGATGAACTTCTGCAGGTTGCCGCCGGAAAGGGACTTGGCTTCGGAGCCGGCGCCGCCGCAGCGCACGTCGAAGCGGGCGATGCATTCCTCGGCGAAGCGCCGGGCCGCCCGGAACTTGATCATGCCGCTGGTCAGCATGCCCTTGCGGTGGGCCGTGAGCAGGGCGTTCTCGGTGAGGGTGAGCCTGGGCACCGCGCCCCGGCCCAGGCGCTCCTCCGGCACGAAGCACATGCCCAGGCCGCGGCGCCGGGCCGGGCCCATGCGTCCGGCCTGGACGCCGCACACCTGCACGGCCTTGCGCTCCGTCAGGGGCTGCTCCCCGGAGATGGCCTTGAGCAGCTCCTGCTGGCCGTTCCCGGACACCCCGGCGATGCCCACGATCTCGCCGCTGCGCACCTCCAGGTGCACGTTCCTGAGGCTGGTGCCGAACGGGTCCTCGGCCGCGTGGCACAGCCCGTCGATGCGCAGGCGCACTTCGCCGCCTTCGCCGGGCTCCCCGTGGTGGATGACCGGGAGGTCCTCGCCGATCATCATCCGGGCCATGGTCTTGGGGGTCTCCTGGGAGGGGATGCAGGTGCCGGTGACCTTGCCGCCCCGCAGGATGGTGGCCGTGTGGCAGAGTTCCTGGATCTCGTCCAGCTTGTGGCTGATGTAGAGGATGCTGCAGCCTTCGGCGGCCAGCTGGCGCAGGGTCTCGAACAGCTTGCGCACGGCCTGGGGTGTGAGCACCGAGGTGGGCTCGTCCAGGATCAGCAGCCGGGGCTCCTGCAGCAGGCAGCGGATGATCTCCACGCGCTGCCGCTCGCCCACCGACAGGGCGTGCACCAGCCGGCGCGGGTCGATGGGCAGCCCGTAGCGGTCGGACACTTCGGTGATGCGCCTGGCCAGCCCCGCCAGGTCGAACTTGCCGGGCAGGGCCAGCGCCACGTTCTGGGCCACGGTGAGGGTCTCGAACAGGGAGAAGTGCTGGAACACCATGCCGATGCCCAGCTCCCGGGCATGGGCCGGGTTGCGGATGGTCACCACCTTGCCTTCCCAGCGGATCTCCCCCGCATCCGGGCGGATGGCGCCGTAGATGGCCTTCATGAGCGTGGACTTGCCGGCGCCGTTCTCGCCCACCACGGCGTGGATCTCGCCCGGCATCACCGTGAGGTCCACGTTGTCGTTGGCCACCACGGCGGGATAGACCTTGCGCATGCCTTTGATGGCGAGTCTGGGGGTGGGCGAGGATTCGTGGATCATGGTAGTCCGCCAATTGCAACGGGTCGCGCAGGCAATCGACCGCCTTACGCCAGGGCCCGCGGGGACCCGGTTGGTGTCAAGCGATCGTTGCTGGTCGGCTGACGTTCAGCCGGGGCCGTGGGAACCGTGGATGCCGGTCCCGCAACCGGGGCGTTGGTACCGTGGAGTGATTGCCAAAAACGCACTGAACATGGATCGGGACAAGTGTATTAAAAAATTTCCACAAAGTGTAAATTTTTTTTCTCGCCTGTCACCAGACCGCGTCGCGCGTTCCATACAACAAGCCGCGGAAGGGGTAGCCGGTGGCTCGTTTCCTGGCTCCAGTCTAGCGCCGCCAGGGGCCATTCCCGGGCAAAAACCCTAAACCCAGGTCACAGGTTTCAGGGGTGAATCCGCACCTGGCAAAAATTCATTAAGGGAATAAGACTCACTTTCAAATAAAAAATCAAAGCCATCCAAAAAAAATGAGGAAATAATCGGAAAATATTAATAAAATTACCTTAACTTGATCGTTCCCTGGATAACGTTTCACGATTTCCTTTCGCGAAGGGCTTTTCAAGCCCCCTCTCGAAAGGGGTGCATCATGAGATTCGCATGGCCGTCTTGAAGGACGCCCCCCCCGTCGGCCCTTGGCTGCTCACGTGGAAAGAGGTGTTCCATCCTCGTCCGGAGCCCAGCACGGAAGTGCTGCGGCGGCAGATCCGGATCATGCAGGGCTTCGAGCCCCTGGGCCTGCTGGTGAACGTGAGCGTGACGGCGCTCCTGGCCTGGTTGTTCCTGACCCCCGACACCCAGGCCTACGAGATGCTCTGGGTGCTGGCCACCATCCTGCTGAGTGCCGCCCGCTACCTGGACGGCCTGCTGTACCGGGATCCGTCCCCGGATCCCGCGGTCCTGGCGCGGATCCGGCGCCACCTGAAGCTCGGCGCCGCGGCCCAGGGACTGCTGTGGGGCGTCGCCAGCACCCTCCTGTATCCCGCCTCTCCCCTGCAGCAGATGGCCCTCCTGGCGGCCATCGCCGGCATGACCGCCGGGGCCCTGATCGTCCTCTCCCCCATCTGGTCCCTCTACGCCGTGTACACCGTTCCGGCCCTCGTTCCCCTCTGTGTCCGCCTCCTGGGCGGCGACCTGCCGACCCTGCGCACCATGGGCGCCCTGGGCCTGTTGTACACCGCCACCTTGCTGTTCATCGCCGCCCGGACCAACCGGTGGCTGGAGGAAGCCCTCCAGGCGGCCGAGGAGAATGAGGCCCTGAACCGGAACCTGCGCGCCGCCAATGAGGCCCTGGTGGAATACCATGCTCGCCTGGAGGCGGCGGTGGCGGCGCGCACCCTTGAATTGCACGCCGCCCACACCAAGCTGCAGATGGAATACGCCGCCAAGGAGGAGGAGCGGGCCCGCACCGAGGAGCGCGAGGAGGCCCTGCGCCAGGGCCAGAGGATGGAGAGCCTGGGCCTCCTGGCCGGAGGCATCGCCCATGACTTCAACAACCTGCTGGGGGCCATCCTGGGCAACGTGGAGCTGGTCCAGCTCCAGACTCCCGGGGACGCCCCGGGCCGGGCCTGCCTGGACAACATCGCCAAGGCCGTGCAGCGCGCCTCGGACCTCACCCGGCAGATGCTCGCCTACAGCGGCAAGGGCCAATTCTCCGTCCGCGACCTGGACCTCAACCAGCTGGTGCGTGAATTGGCCAGCCTCCTGGAGGTGTGCATCTCCAAGCGCGCCGCCCTGCGCCTGAACCTGGGGCAGGACCTGGCGCCCATCCACGGGGACCCGGCCCAGCTCCAGCAGGTGGTCATGAACCTGGTCATCAACGCTTCCGAGGCCCTGGCCGGCGAAGACGGGGAGATCCACATCACCACCCGGCCCGTGGCCCTGGATGAGGCCGCGGCGGCGCGGGTGTCCCGGCACGTGCCGGCGCAGGCGGGCCCGCATGTGCTGCTGGAAGTGCGCGACACCGGAACCGGCATGGACCCGGCGGTGCTGGCCCGGATCTTCGACCCGTTCTTCTCCACCAAGGCCGCCGGCAGGGGCCTGGGCCTCTCGGCCATGCTGGGGATCCTGAAAGGGCACGGGGCGGGCATCGAGATCCTCAGCCGGCCCTCGGCGGGATCCACCTTCCGCCTGTACTTCCCGGCCTCCGCCTGGGGGGAAGCGCGGGACGAGCGCTCTGCAGCGGACCTGCCCAGCACGTTCCGGGGGCGGGTGCTGGTGGCGGACGATGAGCCCGTGCTCCTGGAGACCACCCAGGCCATGCTGGAGCGGCTCGGGCTGCAGGTGGCCACCGCCGTCAACGGCGTCCAGGCCATGGAGTACATGGCCAGCCACGGGGCGGACGTGGACCTGGTGCTGCTGGACCTGACCATGCCCCTCATGGACGGACGGCAGACCTTCCGGGCCCTGCGCCGCCTGCGCCCCGGACTTCCGGTCATCTTCGCCAGCGGCAACGACCCCCGCCGGGCGCCCCGGGCAGGCGGCCCGCACGAATGCCGCTGCTTCCTGCACAAGCCCTACACCCTGGACGAACTGCGCAGGGCGGTGGCGGTGGCCCTGGAATCCCCGGCCGGGTGACGAGGTCGGGTATCCTGGTGGCGCCAAGCCTGCCCAGGTCCGGAGGATAGCCATGCCCGAAAGCGATCCGAGACTCCTCATCTGCCGTGCCCGGTTCGTCCTGCCCATGGCGGCGCCGGACCCCTCCCGGCGCATCGAGGACGGCTACGTCCTGGCCCTGGGAGAGAACATCCTGGAAGCCGGGCCCTACGCCCCCGAGGTGGGGCGCCGGCTCCTGGACACCTGGGGGCCGCGCCTGGAGGTCCTGCGCACCCGCCGGGAGCTCCCGTCCCAGGACCCCTTCCCCATGCAGGACATGGTTCTGCTCCCGGCGTTCGTCAAGGCCCACGGCCACGACCACGAGCAGCCCCTGATCGGCATCGCCCGGGACGAGCCCCTGACCGACTGGCTGGACCACGCGGTGAACCCCTTCACCGGCTACCTCAACGCCCGCCGGGAGGAACTGATCGGACGCCTGGGCTGCACCCCCCAGCTGGCCACCTACCGCATGGCCCGGGTGTGCGACATCCACTACGGCATCACCGCTTCCATGGTCCACCACTGCAACTGGAACAAGTTCCACCTGGAGGACATCGCCGCCGCCAACGAAGCGGCCGGCACCACCATGATCGTGGCGGTGGGGGCCCAGGACCGCTTCTACGCCCCGGAACTGCTGGACCGGCCCGGGGACGCGGTAGCGCGCCTGGATCGGGCCCTGGCCATCCAGGCCCGGTGCCGGCGCATCCGGTTCGTGCCCGGGCCGGACCAGTGCTTCTCCAACAGCCGGGCCTCCCTGGTGCCCCAGAAGGCCTGGGCCCGGGAGCACGGCACCCTGCTGCACATCCACAGCTCCGAGGAGCCTCAGACCACCAGGTGGTTCAGGGAAGCCATCGAGCCGGGCCTGACCCCGGTGGAGTACTTCGCCCAGATCGGCCTCCTGGACGCGGACACGGTCCTGGCCCACCAGGTGAACTGCGGCCCCCGGGACGTGGAGCTGATCGCCCGGAGCGGCGCGGCGGTGGTGCACAACCCCCTGGCCAACACCATCCTGGGCTCGGGCATGCCGCCGGTCATCGACATGCTGGCGGCCGGGATCCCGGTGGCCATCGCCACGGACGGCTCCGGCTCGGCCGACAACCAGAACATCCTGGCCGCCGCCCGGTGCGCGGCCCAGTACCAGAAGGCCCTGCACCAGGACGCCACCCTCCTGCCCAGCCAGAAGCTGCTGGAGCTGATCACCGTGGCCCCCAGCCGCATCCTGCACCTGAACCAGGGAGAGCTGGCCCCGGGACGCCAGGCGGACTGGATCCTGGTGGACCTGGCCCGGCCCAACCTGGTGCCCACCCGCCTGGACAACGTCACCGAGAACCTGATCTGGGCCGCCGACGGCTCCGAGGTGGACACAGTGGTGGCCTCCGGGCGCCTGGTGAAGCACGACGGCGCCGTGCTGCCGTTCCTGGACGGCACCCGCCCGGACCAGGTCATGGAGCAGATCCAGTCCCTGTCCGAGTGGTACGCGGACTACCGCCGCACCGCCCCGGAGGTCCGGGGCACCGGCGCCCACGCCTGAACAGCCTCACTGGGGCTGGACGGGGAGCACCTTCATGGCGGAGTAAGTGTCTCCCGCCTCGTTGGTGATCCTGCAACGCAGGGTCAGGTCGGGCCCGCCGCCGGCCGTGAAGGTCACCTCGGGCTTGCCGGGGTCGGAGGTGAGGGTGCCCCCTTCGATGGACCAGGCGTAGGTCATGCCCGGGACGTCCAGCACCCTGGCGGTCAGGCCCTGGGTTCCAGGAAAGAAGCTGTCCGGGGCGAACAGGCCCTGGGGGGGGCTAAGCACCACCTTCACCTGGGCCACCGCCTCCTTGGTGGGATCGTCCTTGGCGGCGACCCGCACCGTGTAGAGGCCCGGCACCAACGGGGCCACGTAGCGCCCCGCGGCGTCCAGGCTGCCGCAGCCGGGCTCGCCCAGGGTCCACACCACCCCCAGGGTAGCGCCCCCTTCCAGGTTGAAGCCGAACTTCATGGCGCGCCCGGCGGTGATGGTCACTTTGGCGGGGCTGATGGTCAGGCTCACGGGGGCCGCCACCGGGATCTCCACGGACGAGTCGAGCTTGTCCCCGGCGGCACTGGTCACCTTGCAGGCGAGGATCACCTTGGGCCCGTTCCCGGCCGTGAAGACGACCGCCGGCGATCCGGTGCCGGCGGTGATGCTCCCGCCCGTGATGGACCACAGGTACTGGGACCCGGGCACCGGCTCGATGCGGGCGGTCTGGTTCCCGGCTCCGGCCAGGACCTGGGACGGGGCCTGGATCGCCCCGGCCGGGGGCGCCACCACCGTCACCTTGGCCGTCCCGGCTCCCCCCTGCACCGCGGCCCGGACCGTGAACACCCCGGGGCCGGCCGGAGCCTGGTAGGTGCCGGCGTCGTCCACCGTCCCGCCCCCCGGCTGCTCCACGCTCCAGGCAACCTGCCGCGCCGGATCCCCATCCACCCGGGCGGCGAAGGTTGTGGACCGGCCGGTGGTGAGGGTGGCCTGGGCCGGGACCACGGTCACCACCGGCGGCGGCAGCTGCACCATCCCGCTGGGCCCCTTCCAGCACCCGGTGAGCAGGGCCGCCCCGGCCACAGCCAATCCCGTGCAAACGCCCAATCTGACCATTCCGCACCTCGACCTCCCCAGGATAGACCCATCCCCGGGGCGTCCAACCCGTTGGCCCCTTGGATTTGCATTCCATGCCGGGGGGACGGGAGAATCGAGGTGAGCGGGCCGGCGCCCGGGAGGCTCCCATGGATTCCAGCATCTGGCAGACCTTCGCCGCCCAGGCGGAGCAGTTCCAGGCCACCCGGCGGGAGCGGCCGGTGGTCCCCACCCTGGAGGCCCCGGCCCTGCGCCGGGAACTGGCCCAGCGCTACGATTTCGCCCGTCCGGTGGCGGCCGGGGACCTGCTCCAGGACGTGGGCCGCCTGCTGTCCCAGGGCCTGGTGCAGATCACCCATCCCCGCTATTTCGGCCTGTTCAACCCCAGCGTGCGGCCGGTGAGCGTGCTGGCCGACGCCCTGGCCGCCCTGTACAACCCCCAGGTGGCGACCCGCTCCCATGCGCCGGCCGCCTTCGAGCTGGAGCACCGGGTGCTGACGGTGCTCATGGGCCTCATCGGCTGGAGCGAGGACCAGGGCCTGGCCACCTTCACCACCGGCGGGGCCGAAGCCAACGTCTCGGCCCTCCAGTGCGCCCTGGCCTGGAAGTTTCCGGGCTGGGACGAGCAGGGGCTCACGGCGCTCGGCCTGCGCCCCACCGTGTACCTCTCCGCCGACGCCCACCACAGCTTCGTCAAGGCCGCGCGCATGGCCGGACTGGGCACCGGGGCGGTGCGGGAAATTCCCCTGGACGACGCCCGGCGCCTGGACCTGCCGGCCCTGGAGGCGCGCCTGGCCCGGGACCGGGCGGCGGGGCTGCACCCGCTCATGGTGGTGGCCACCCTGGGCGCCACCGGCACCGGCGTGCTGGACCCGGTGGGCCCCCTGCGCCAGGTGGCCGACCGCCACGGCCTGTGGCTGCACGCGGACGCGGCCTGGGGCGGGGGCGCCCTGCTCAGCCCGGCCCTGCGGGCGCACCTGGCGGGCATCGAAGACGCCGACTCGGTCACCTGGGACGCCCACAAGTGGCTGTCCGTGCCCATGGGCGCCGGCATGTACTTCTGCCGCCACCCGGAGGCGGTCCGGCGGGCTTTCGCCATCACCGCCGCCTACATGCCTCCGCCCCTGGAGCAGGCGGTGGACGACCCGTACGCCACCACCGTGCAGTGGTCCCGCCGGCACATCGGCCTGAAGGTGTTCATGGCCCTCGCGGAGCTGGGCCTGGAGGGCTACGCCCGGCTGGTGGAGCACCAGGCCCGCATGGGGGACTGCCTGCGCCGCCGGTTGCAGGAGCAGGGTTGGACACTGGCCAACCGGACGCCGCTGCCGGTGGTGTGCTTCCACCGGGAGGGCGCGGACCCCGCCCAGGTGCTGGCCCGCCTGTACTCCCGGGGCAAGGTGTGGATCTCCCTCCTGGCCCTGCCCGGGGGGCCCACGGTGCTGCGGGCCTGCATCACCTCGTACGAGACCACGGAGGCGGACGTGGAGACCCTGGTGGAAGAGCTGGAACTATCCTAATTGGAACAACTTTGCCGTGGCCTTGGCGTAGACGGCGCCGGCCTGGTCCTTGATCACGCCCTCGGCGGTGGCGAGGCGCCGCCCCCCGGACTCCACCACCCGCCCCGAGGCCAGGTAGGGTTTCCCGGTGGCGGCCGGCTTCTTGTACGACACCGTGATCTCCGCGGTGACGCAGCGCAGGCCCGCGCTCATGGCCGCCTGCACCATCACCTCGTCCAGCACCGTGGCCAGCGCCCCGCCGTGCACCGTGTCCTGCCAGCCCTGCAGGAAGGCGGGGAAGACCACCTCGGCCTCCGCGCTCCCCTCTCCCTGGCGGAAGCGGAGCCGCAGGCCCTGGGGGTTCTCCTGGCCGCAGACGAAACAGTGGTGGTCGTCGATGAAGGTGTCCATGGTAAACCTATACACCAGCCGGCCCGGATTGGCTCGGAATGATCAGGTCCGGCGCGTTCCGCCGCACCACCCAGGCGTTCAGCAGCAAGGCCCCGGCGATCACCACGCCCCCGGCCGCCAGCCTCGGCCAGTCCACCTTTTCGCCGAACACCAGGGCCGCCGCCAGGATGGCCAGCGGCACCTTGGCGTTGTTGCAGATGGCCAGGGTCCCCACGTCCGTGCGCCGGGCTCCGGCGTTGAACATCAGGAACCCCAGCCCGGAGGCCACCACGCCCAGGTACACCAGGATCCACAGCTGACCCGGGGTCATGTGCGCCACCCGGGCCCAGGACGTGGCCGGCAGGGCGGTGGCCACCGCCACCACCGCCGCCCCGGCGTACAGGATGCCCATGAGCTCATGGTCGGCCCGGCCGGTGGCGGGCGCGGCCCGCCGGTAGAGCACCTGGCCCAGGGCGAAGCAGGCGTTGGACAGCTGCATGCACAGGAAGCCCAGGAGCAGCCCCGGGCGGTCCAGGGTGGTCCACAGACAGATGCCGGTGCCGGCCACCGCCAGCCCGGCGGTGCCCAGGAAGATCCAGGCGAGGCGCCGGACCAGGAGCCCGTCGAAGAGAGTCACGAACAAGGGCGTGAAGATGGTGAACAGGGCCACCTCCGCCGCGTGCAGCCAGCGGTAGGACTGGATGTACAGCACGTACATGACGCCGAACTGCAGGGCGCCGATGCCGGCCAGGAGCAGCACCTGGCGGCCCCGCAGGCCCCTGGTCCGCACCAGGGGCAGGAACACCGCCAGGGCCAGCAGCGTGCGCACCGCCGCCACGAACGGGGCCCCCAGGGCGCTCACCCGGGTGATCAGCCCGAACGAGAGGGCCCAGAGGATGGAAACCGCAAGGAGTAGGACCATGGCCGGAACGCTCCTGGCCTCCATGGTAGGGGAAGGCCCGGGATTCCCGAACCGGCCGGACGGCGGACCTTGGAAACCGGCCCTGGGAATGCGATGCTTGGTGGAAAAGGAGGGCCATTCCATGGATCCAGAGGCCCCGAGCCTGGCGCCCTTCAGCGAAGCCTTCCGCCAGGAGCTGCTGCGCCTGTTCCGCCTGCGCCGGGACGTGCGCCGGTTCCGGCGGGACCCCCTGCCCGAAGCGGAGGTCATGGATCTCCTGGCCGCGGCCCACACCGCTCCAAGCGTGGGCCTGAGCCAGCCCTGGCGGTTCGTGCGGGTGCGGAGCGAAGCGGCCCGGGCGGCGGTGATCGCCTCCTTCGAACGTTCCAATGCCGCCGCCAGCGCCGCCTACGACGACGAGCGCAGCCGCCTGTACCGAAGCCTCAAGCTGGCCGGGCTGCGGGAAGCCCCCGAGCACCTCCTGGTGTGCTGCCAGACCGACACCACCCAGGGCCACGGCCTGGGGCGCGCCACCCTGCCCGGGACCCTGCGGGATTCCGTCATCTGCTCCATCCAGAACCTGTGGCTGGCGGCCCGGGCCCGGGGCCTGGCCATCGGCTGGGTGAGCATCCTGAACCCGGAGGAGCTGCGCCAGCCCCTGAACCTCCCGGAACCCTGGCAGTGGGTGGCCTACCTGTGCCTGGGCTACCCCGAACGGGACCAGGACCACCCGGAGCTCGAATCCGCCGGCTGGGAGCAGCGAAGGCCCGTCAGTGAGGTGGTGTTCACGAGGTAGGACGCGCGTGTCCCAGCCGGCGGCGGACCTGCCGCCGACCGGGACACGGAAGATCGGTACCCCAGCCCTGGAATTCGTGCTATGAATAGCACCTATGTGTGGGATTGTGGCGATTTGCTATGGTTTGCCTAACCCTGGGCTGGGTGTGGTGGCCGGCGAGCTTCTGCACCGGCTGGAATACCGGGGTTATGACTCCACCGGGGCGGCGTTCCTGGGGGAGGACGGGGGCATCCGCCTGATGAAACAGGTCGGCGCGCCCAGCCAGGTGGTCAAGGCTCTGGGCATCGACCGCCAGGAGGGGCGGCGGTTCATCGGCCAGGTGCGCTGGGCCACCTACGGCGCGGTCACGGACCTGAACAGCCAGCCCCACCACGTGCGCTGCCGGGTGGAACTGGTGGGCGCCCACAACGGCAACCTCTCCAACACGGACACCCTGAAAGTCCGCCTGGCCGCCCAGGGCCACCAGGTGGTCTCGGACAATGACGGGGAGATGCTCACCCACCTGACGGAAGGGTTCTATGCCGCCAACCTGGTCCGGCCGGGGGAAGCCCTGGAGGAGTCCCGCCGGGCCCTGGCCGCCGCCGGGCTGGGGGACGTGCCGGACGGTGCCCTCCTGCTGATGGACGCCGTGCGCAAGGCCGGCCAGGAGGCGGAGGGCTCCTACGCCGCCGCTTTCGCCGACCCCCGGGTCCCGGGGGTGGTGGCGGCCAAGTCCGGCTCCTCCCTGTACGCGGGCGCCGGCACCGACGCCTTCGGCCCGTTCGTGGTGATCTCCAGCGACCTCACCTCGGTGCTGGCCAGGACCCGGATGCTCATCCCCCTGCTGGAAGGGGAAGGGATCTACTTCACCGAACGGGACTACCTGGTGTTCCCCCTGGCCGGGCCGCGCAGCTTCAAGGCGCCCCGTCCCCGGCGCTCCCGGCTCAACGTGCGGGACACCGCCCTGCGCCCGCCGTTCACCCACTTCATGGACCAGGAGATCGCCTCCTCCCCGGACAACCTGGACCAGGTGCTGCGCTACTACGTCGCCCATCCCGACGATGGCGTCCTGGCGCAGGACCGGGCCCTGGCGACGGACCTGACGGCCCGGTTCCAGGCCCTCGCCGAATCCCCGGACCCCGGCCGGCTGGGCCAGGGCTTCCGGGAGATCCTGGAGGATCCGGGCTGGCGGGACCTGGCCGGCAGGCTCCGGCCCCGCCTGCAGGCCGCCTCCGGACTGGTCTCGGACGAGCGCCCGCTGCTGGAGGAGCTGACTCCCCTGGACCCCGCCGGCGCCGCCCTGATGGACCAGCTCCTGGTATGGCGCAAGCGCAGCGAAGTGCGCCAGTCCCTGGACCAGGTGCTGGACATCCTGCGCCGGGCCCGCCAGGCCCGGGGGCGCATCTACCTGGTGGCCTCCGGCACCTCCTACCACGCCGCCCTCACCGCCGCCAGCTTCTTCAACAGCCTGGCGGCGCTGCCGGTGTACCCCAGCACCCCGGGCCCCTTCCGGGCCTCGTGGATGGCCGGCCTGGGCCCCGACGACGTGCTCATGGGCATCTCCCAGTCCGGGGAGACCAAGGACCTGGTGGACATCTTCCAGGAAGTGCAGGAGCGCTTCCCCCGGGTGCGCCGCCTGGCCCTGGTGAACAACGAGAACAGCCGCATCCCCCAGGAACTTGCCGAGCACTACCTGCCCATCCTGTGCGGCCCGGAGATCGCCGTGGCCGCCACCAAGAGCTTCATCAGCCAGCTTGCGGTGCTGTACTTCCTGGCCGCTTCCCTGACCCTGCCGGAACCCCAGGTGCAGGCCCGCCTGGCGCGGGCCAAGGAACTCGCCGCCGAAACCCTGCGCTCCTGCGAAGCGGGGGTCGAGGCCGTGGCCCGGCGCCTGTGCCTGGCCCCTTCCCTGCACATCCTGGGCACCGGCCTGATGGGCCTGGCCCGGGAGGGCGCCCTGAAGATCCGGGAAGTGGTGCTGAACCACGCCGAAGGCTACGACGCCGCCGAGTTCAAGCACGGCCCCAACACCATCCTGGGCAAGAACACCCTGTTCTCGGTCCAGGACCTGGCGGAGCTGCTGGACGCCTTCGAAGCCGGGCGCCGGGAGCCCTTCCAGGGCGGCCTGGCGGCCCTCAAGGCCCGGCCGGAACTGGTGGAAGGCCGGTTCCGCAACTACCCCCTGGTGTTCCTGTGCGCCCCGGACGACCGGGACCGGCGCATCACCATCAGCCAGATGCACACCCACAAGATCCGCGGCGCCGACCTGGTGCTCATCGCCGAGCCCCACCCGGACCTCCAGGCCGCCGCCCTGGGCCGGCCCACGGGCGACGACCGCTTCTGGTCCCAGTGCATCGACCTGCCGCCCAGCGGCGACCCCGACCTGTTCGCCTTCGCCGCCGCGGTGGTGCTCCAGCGCCTGGCCTTCCGCCTGTCGGTGCTCAAGGCCGCCTACCTGGATGAGTTGGGCGTGGCCGGCCACGGAGTGCATCCGGACACGCCCAAGAACGTCTCCAAGTCCATCACGGTTGATTGACTAGAGCAATTCCTGCAGGAACGCTTCGCCCCTGGGCCATTCGCCGAAGCCGGAGGCGGTGTTGATGTGGCCGCACGGGCCCACGTTCCGGAACTGGCTGCCCCACGCCTCGGCGAAACTCTGGGCCCGTTCCAGGGACGTGAAGGGATCGTCGCTGGAGGCGACCACCTGGCTCGGGAACGGCAGGCCGACCATGGGGATGGGGGTGAAATCCCGGGTGGCGGCCACCACGTCGATGCCTTCCGGGTCCGCCGCGGGCCAGCGTTCCGGCCGCTCCAGGTCCGCAGGCGCCACCAGCAGCGCCCCATGGACCGTGCGCTGGCTGTACCGGGCCCAGTGGGCCACGGCGATGCAGCCGAGGGAATGGGCGACGAGCACGGGGGGAGCCAGGCCACTGGCATCCCGGATGGCGTCGTCCAGGGCTTCGACCCAGTCGAGGCGATGGGGAAAGAGCCAGTTGGGCATTTCCACCCGCCTGGCATACCTGACATTGGCTTCCCAGAGGCTCTGCCAGTGTCCGGGACCCGAATCCCCGTAGCCGGGAATGAGGAGGATGGGGTGCATGGTCTCCTCGCTGGGAAGGTTGCCGACTCCATTCTAACGCTCGGCACCATGGCCGGGCGGCTGGCGCAACAGTTGAAAGGATCAAGGTTGGCTATCGCCCCTTGGGGCTCCGCCAGCGTCTTGCCAGGCCGGCGTACAGGGCCAGGTTGACCAGGATGACCAGCCCTGCGAGCACCAGCTGGGCATGGTAGGTCAACCCCTCCGGATAGAGGGCCGCCAGGAGGTAATGGTCCACGAAGCCGCCGCTGAATCCCTGTTGGCCGGCCCTTGCGAACAGGTGGTTCTCCAGGCGGGTGAGCGGACAGATCCAGTCGGCGCATTCCACCAGCACGCCCCAGGCGGCCGCCGGCACCTGGAAGAACACCACCCGCTTCCATCGGAACGCCAGCACCGCGCCCAGGACCACGAAGGCCACGAAGGCCAGGTGGACCCCCAATACCCCCAGGGCGCCCAGGTAGTAGATCATGAGTGAAGCTTATCCGCCGTCCGGTCCGGGCTACGGCCGTTTTTCCCCCAACCGCACCACCTCCCCGGCGGCGGTCTGCTCCTCCAGGCGCACCGGGAACCCCCACAGGTGCGCCACGTGCTCCAGCACGTCGTGGAAGTCCTCCTGCAGGGGCCGGCGCTGGTAGCTGAAATAGCGCAGGGTCAGGGCCCGGTCCCCCCGGCGGTCCATGTTCCACACCTGGATGTTGGGTTCCCGGCTGCCCAGGTTGTACTGGTCCGCCAGCTTGTGCCGCAGGGCCTGGTAGCCCTGGTCGTCGTGGATGGGGCCAACCCGCAGCTTGGGGGCGCTGTCGTCGTCCACCACCGAGAAGAGCCGGAATTCCCGCATGAGCCGGGGGGAAAGGTACTGGGCGATGAAACTCTCGTCCTTGAAGTTCTGCATGGCGAAGTCGAAGGTGGTCCGCCAGTCGGAGCCCGCGGCCTCCGGGAACCACTCCCGGTCCTCGGGGGCGGGGTTCTCGCAGATGCGCTTCAGGTCCCGCCACAGGTTGAAGCCCAGGGCGTACGGGTTGATGCTGGAGAACCACTTGCTGTTGTAGGGGGGCTGGTAGACGACGTTGGTGTGGGACTGGAGGAACTCCAGGATGAAGCCGTCGCTCACCCGGTTCTGGTCGTAGAGGGTGTTGAGCAGGGTGTAGTGCCAGAAGGTGGCCCACCCCTCGTTCATCACCTGGGTCTGGCGCTGGGGGTGGAAGTACTGGGCCACCTTGCGGACGATGCGCACCACCTCCCGCTGCCAGGGTTCCAGGAGGGGGGCGTTCTTCTCGATGAAATAGAGGATGTTCTCCTCCGGCTCCTTGGGGAACCGCTTCTCGTCCACCTGCCCGTCCTTGCCCGGCTGGGGGGGCAGGGTCCGCCACAGCTCGTTCACCTGGGCCTGGAGGTACTCCTCCCGCTCCCGCTGCCGCGCCTGCTCCCTGGCCAGGGACAGCTTGGGGGCCCGTTTGTACCGGTCCACGCCCACGTTCATGAGGGCGTGGCACGAATCCAGCAGCCGCTCCACCGCGTCCTGGCCGTGGCGCTCCTCGCATTCGGCGATGTAGTTCCGGGCGAACAGCAGGTAGTCGATGATGGCGTTGGCGCTGGTCCACTGGCGGAACAGGTGGTTGCCCTTGAAGAAGGAGTTGTGCCCGTAGGCGGCGTGGGCGATGACCAGCGCCTGCATGGGCAGGGTGTTCTCCTCCATGAGGTAGGCGATGCAGGGATCGGAATTGATCACGATCTCGTAGGCCAGCCCCATCTGCCCGCGCTTGTAGCGGCTCTCGGTGGCCAGGAACTGCTTGCCGAAGGACCAGTGGTGGTAGTAGACCGGCATGCCGATGGAGGCGTAGGCGTCCATCATCTGCTCGGTGCTGATGACCTCCAGCACGTGGGGATAGCAGTCCAGCCCGTGGTCCTTGGCGATCCTGCCGATGGCCTCGTCGTACGCCTCGATGGACTCGAAGCTCCACTCCGAACCGCCCGGCAGGGGCTGGACCTTCTTTCGGGCCATGGGTTGCTCCCTAGACGCGTTTCTTGAACAGATCGTGGAACACCGGGTAGATCTCGTTCACCGCCCGGATCCGGCGCATGGCGAACACCCCCGGATGGTTCGCCTGGACCTTTTCGTACTCTTCCCACAGGTTCTGGGGGGTGTCCTCGGCGATCTCGATGTAGGCGTAGAACTGGGTCAGGTCCACGAGCTTGTCGTTGAGAAGTTCGTAGCACAGCACCGAGTCTTCCAGCCAGTTGTCGCCGTCGGACGCCTGGGCGCCGTAGATGTTCCACATGCCGCTGTTGTACCGGGCGTCGATGACCTTGCGCATGAGCTTCAGGGCGCTGGACACCACGGTGCCCCCGGTCTCCCGGGAATGGAAGAAGTTCTCCTCGTCCACCTCTTCGGCCACCGTGTGATGACGGATGAAAACCACATCAATGTGCTCGTAGGTGCGGGTGAGGAACAGGTACAACAGGGTGAAGAAGCGCTTGGCGATGTTCTTCTTCTGCTCATCCATGGAGCCGGAGATGTCCATCAGGCAGAACATGACCGCCTGGGTGGTGGGCTGGGCGATCCGCACGTGGTTGTTGTAGCGCAGGTCGAAGGAGTCGATGAACGGCACCGCCTCCACCCGGGTGCGCAGGCGGTGCAGTTCGTGGCGGATGCGCTTGACGTCCGGGTCCCCCTCCCCCGCCGTGCGCAGCAGCTCCTCCAGCTCCGCCTCCAGCACCCGGATCCGGGCGGCGTGCACCCCGGTCACGGCCACGCGCCGGCCGGCGGCCCCCCGCATGGTGCGCACCAGGTTGATGTTGGTGGCCACCCCGGTCTGGGTGTAGCCGGCCCGCACCCGCTTGAACTCGGTGATGCTGGCCAGGTGCTTCTTGAGCAGGTTGGGCAGGGCCAGCTCCTCGAAGAAGATGTCCAGGAACTCCTCCCGGGTCAGGGTGAACACGAAATCGTCGTAGCCCTGGCCGTCCGGGCTGGCCTTGGAGCCCCGCCCTCCGCCCCCTTCCCCGCTGGGGCGATCGAAGGTTTCACCCGTGATGAACCGATCGTTGCCCGGGAACACCTGCTCCCGGATCCCCCCCTTGCCGGTGGTGAACTGGGGTTCGGCGATGTCCCGGGCGGGGATGCCGATGCGCTTGCCTTCGGCCACGTCCTTGATGCCGCTCCGGTCGATGGCGTCCGAGACGGCCTTCCTGATCTGGCCCTTGAAGCGTCGGATGAATCGGGTGCGGTTGACGGAACTCTTGTTCTTGCTGTCGAATCTCCGATCGACGATCCGGATCATGGATGTTTCCCCTCCGCGGCCCTCAGGACGACTTGCGCACCCTCAGATACCAGTCGCACAGGAGGCGCACCTGCTTCTCGGTGTAGCCCTTGGAGATCATCCGGTCCAGGAAGTCCTGGTGCTTCTTCTGGTCCTCGGTGCTGGCCTTGGTGTTGAAGGAGATCACCGGCAGCAGCTCCTCGGTGTTGGAGAACATCTTCTTTTCGATCACCGCCCGCAGCTTCTCATAGGACGTCCAGGAGGGGTTCTTGCCCTCGTGCTTGGCCCGGGCCCGCAGCACGAAGTTGACCACTTCATTGCGGAAATCCTTGGGGTTGGAGATGCCCGCGGGCTTCTCGATCTTTTCCAGCTCTTCGTTGAGGGCCGCCCGGTCCAGCAGCTCGCCGGTGTTGGGGTCCCGGAACTCCTGGTCCTGGATCCAGAAGTCCGCGTAGGTCACGTAGCGGTCGAAGATGTTCTGGCCATATTCCGAGTAGCTCTCCAGGTAGGCGGTCTGGATCTCCTTGCCGATGAACTCGGCGTAGCGGGGGGACAGGTATTCCTTCAGGTAGCGGCGGAACTGCTCCTCCGTCGCGGGCGGGAACTGCTCCTGCTCGATCTGCTGCTCCAGGATGTACATCAGGTGCACCGGGTTGGCCGCCACCTCCCGGTGGTCGTAATTGAACACCTTGGAGAGGATCTTGAAGGCGAACCGGGTGGAGAGCCCGGTCATGCCCTCGTCCACCCCGGCGTAGTCCCGGTATTCCTGGTAGCTCTTGGCCTTGGGATCGATGTCCTTGAGGTTCTCGCCGTCGTAGATGCGCATCTTCGAATAGATGCTGGAGTTCTCCGGCTCCTTCAGGCGCGACAGGACCGAGAACTGGGCCAGCATCTTCAGGGTGCCCGGGGCGCAGGGGGCCGCGGAGAGGCTGGAGTTGTCCAGCAGCTTCTGGTAGATCAGCACCTCGTCCGACACCCGCAGGGAGTACGGCACCTTGACGATGTAGATGCGGTCCAGGAACGCCTCGTTGTTGCGGTTGTTCTTGAAGGTATGCCACTCCGCCTCGTTGGAGTGGGCCAGGATCAGCCCGTCGAACGGGATGGCGCCGAATCCCTCCGTGCCCTTGTAGTTGCATTCCTGGGTGGCGGTCAGCAGGGGGTGCAGCACCTTGATGGGCGCCTTGAACATCTCCACGAACTCCAGCATGCCCCGGTTGGCCAGGCACAGGCCTCCCGAGTACGAATAGGCGTCCGGATCGTTCTGGGAGTAGGTCTCCAGCTTGCGGATGTCGATCTTGCCCACCAGGGAGGAGATGTCCTGGTTGTTCTCGTCCCCCGGCTCGGTCTTGGCGATGGCCGTCTGGGCCAGGATGGAGGGGTAGAGCTTGACCACCCTGAACTTGGTGATGTCGCCCCCGTATTCGTGCAGGCGCTTGACCGCCCAGGGGCTCATGATGGTGTTCACGTAGCGGCGGGGGATGCCGTAGTCGTCCTCGAGGATCCGGCCATCCTCCACCGGGTTGAACAGCCCCAGGGGCGACTCGTTCACCGGCGACCCCTTGATGGCGTAGAAAGGCACCTTCTGCATCAGGTGCTTGAGCATTTCCGCCAGGGAGGACTTGCCGCCCCCCACCGGCCCCAGCAGGTAGAGGATCTGCTTCTTTTCCTCAAGGCCCTGGGCGGCGTGGCGGAAATAGGCGACGATGCTCTCGATCACCTCCTCCATTCCGTAGAAACCCTTGAAGGCAGGATAGATGCGGATCATCTTGTTGGCGAAGATGCGGGAATTGCGGTCCGTCAAGTGGGTATCCACCACCGTCGGCTCTCCGATCGCCGCAAGCATCCGCTCGGCCACGCTGGCATAGGCTGATGAATCCTTTTTGCAAAGCTCCAGGTACTCCTGGACGGTCATCTCCTCTTCCCGCGCGGTCGAATAGCGGTTCAAGTAGCGGTCGAAGACGGTCATTGCACCCCCCGTGTTGTTCGTCGGCCCCGTGGCCTGCTCCTTCTGTTTTCAAGAATCGGAAAAACCGACCTTTGTAGTAATATTAATGTGTTCTCCCGAGCGCGCCCGTTAAACTTATTCTCCTTTGCCTTTAACGTTTTTACCCTTGATGAACTCAGCATCATTATTAATTATTATTTATAGGATTCATCTTGTACGTCTGGACTCCCCTTGCCCCTTCCCGGCCACCCGGACCGAGGCATCGGGGCACTGCCAAAGGTGGGCCGAACGGCCCTCCCGGGGAAGCCCCCAGATTCTGCTTCGATGCCTGCCAGCCGGGTCGCGTACGCAGCCATGGGACCAGGAGCGGATCGGAACACTTCTATCGCCCCGCCCCCCTGAGCCAGGCGGTCAAGGCCGGCGAGCGGTAGGCCACGTTGAAGCGGATCCAGGGGCTGGGAGCGTGGTCCGGGTCGAAGGCGCTGCCCGGCGCCAGCCAGAAGCCCGCGGCGGCGGCGGACCGGGCCAGAGCCACCGAATCCCTCCACCGGGGGTGGCGGGCCCAGGCGAACAGGCCCCGCCGGGTCCCGGGAAGGGTCGCCCAGCCGGCCTGGTCCAGGTCCTCCTGCCACTGGGCCTGGGCCTGGGCCAGCCGGGTGCGCAGACCGGCCACGAAGCGGTCGTAGCCCCCATCCGCCACCACCCGGTGGATCACCCGCTCCACGAACTCCGAGGTGGCGATGCTGGTGAGCAGCTTGGCCCGCGCCAGGGTCTCGATCACCGGGGCGGCGGCGGCCGCGAAGCCCACCCGCAGCCCGGCCGACAGGGTCTTGGTGAAACCGGACAGATAGATGACCCGGCGCCAGCCGTCCAGGGCCGCCAGGCGCAGGTCCCCGTCCTCGGCCAGGTCGCCGTAGGCGTCATTCTCGACGATGAGGAAGTTGTGCCGCTCCGCCAGGAGCAGCAGGCGATGGGCGGCCGCCGGCCCCAGGTCCAGGCCGCTGGGGTTGTGGAGCAAGGTCTGCATGAAGAACACCTTGGGCGCCTCCCCGGCGTCCAGCAGCGCCTCCAGGCCGTCCAGGTCCGGCCCCTGGGAGGTGCGTTCCACCGGCACCAGGCGCAGGCCGGATACCTGCAGCAGGCCGAACAGGTTGTAGTAGCCGGGGCGCTCCACCAGCACCGTGTCCCCCGGACCGCAGAAGCCCCGGACCACCAGTTCCAGTCCCTGGGTGATGCCGGCGGTGAGCAGGATCCGGTCCGGGGGGCAGGCCATGCGGCGCCGCTCCAGGCGCCGCTCCAGGGCTTCCCGCAGGGGCCTGTAGCCCAAAGTGGGACCGTAGTCGTGCAAGCTGGCGCCCTGCTGCCCGGCCACCGCCCGCACCTGCCGGCCCAGGCCGATCCCCGCCAGCCATTCCCGGGGCAGGATGCCGCTGCCGCACTTGAGCAGGGCGCTGGGCTCCACGAAGCCCCGGATCAGCAGCGCCGTGTCCAGGAGGCGGTCCAGGTTGGCCGCCGGGGCGGTGCCCGGGGGCCCCCCGCCCGGGACCACGTAGAAGCCGGACCCGTGCCGGGCTTCCACCAGGCCGGCCTGCGCCAGCTCCCGGTAGGCCGCCAGCACCGCGTGCGGGGTCAGGCCCAGGCGCTGGGCGGTGCGGCGCAGGGACCCCAGGCGGCTGCCGGGGCGCAATTGCCCGGTCTCCATCTGCCGGCGCAGGTCACGGACAAGAGCGCAGGATCCGGAGGTGGGTTCCATGAGTGGCAAACACTTTGTCCATTCTAACCAACTGTGCGCTGAAAATGTGTGAAAGTGTTTGCCGGGAAGCTCCGGAACGGTCTTATTTTGGAAGGCAAAGGCTGTCCATTCCTACCATCCGGCCTTGGAGGGTAACCAATGAACCAGGTGGAGCCCTGCCCCATCCCCACGCCTGCCGAACCCACGGCCCGGATCCGGCGCCTCAAGGAAGCCTTCAACCAGGCCCCCCCCAGCCTGTGCATCGAGCGGGCCGCCCTGTACACCCGGGCCTGCCGGGAGCACATCGCCGAGAGCGCGCCGGTGCGCAGCGCCCACGGGTTCCTGGCCACCTGCGCCGGGATCCCGGTGGCCATCTTCCCTGATGAGCTGATCGTGGGAAATCCGGGCGCCGCCCGGCGTTCCGGGTCAGTGGACCCGGAGCTGTCCTGGAAGTGGATCGAGGAGGAACTGGACCAGTTCGAAACCCGGGACCAGGACCCGTACCAGGTCACTCCCGAGCAGAAACGCCGCCTGCGGGAGGAGATCCTCCCCTTCTGGCGGGGCCGCTCCCTGGAAGAGGCGTACCTGGCCCGCCTGCCCGAGGAGACCGCCCGGGTCACCGTGGACACGGGGGTGGTGGACAACGATTCCAAGTGGCGAGCCTACGTGGGCGAGCACACCCCGGATTTCCAGGACATCGTCTTCGCCAAGGGGTTCGAGGGGATCCGGGCGGAGGCCCGGGAGCGCCTGGCCGGCCTGGCGCCGGACGGGCCCGACAGCCTGGAGCGGATGGAGTTCTACAAGGCCGCCGTCATCTGCTGCGACGGCATCCTCCTCCTGGGGGAGCGGTACGCCCAGGCGGCCCAGCGCCTGAGCCTGGCCGAGCCCGACCCGGCGCGCCGGCAGGAGCTGGACCGGATCGCCGCCACCTGCCGGCAGGTGCCCGCCGCCCCGCCCCGGTCCTTCCGGGAGGCGGTGCAGATGGTCTGGTTCGTCCAGGTGGGACGGATCCTGGCGGAGAATGCGGTGGCCCTGAACCTGGGGCGTCTGGACCAGGCCCTGGCGCCCTACTACCTGGCGGACCTGGAGCGGGGCGCGCTGAGCCCCGAGGCCGCCCAGGAACTGCTGGACTGCCTGTGGATCAAGCTCTCCGAGTGGATCTGGGCGGTCTCCAGCAACACCGCCCGGTTCTTCGCCGGCTACAGCGCCTTCCAGAACCTCACCCTGGGGGGCCGCCGCCCGGACGGCTCCGACGCCACCAACCCGGTGAGCTACCTGTGCCTGCGGGCCGCCTCCCACGCCCGCACCCACCAGCCCAACCTGAGCGTGCGCATCCACGCCGACGGCCCGGAGCCCTTCCTGCTGGCCGTGTGCCGCCTGGCGCGGGAGGGCATGGGCTTCCCGGCCGTGCACAACGACCGCACCGGCACAGCCATGCTCATGGCCGCCGGGGTGCCCGGCGACGCGGCCCGGGACTGGAGCAACGGGGGCTGCGTGGTGCCCCACGGCCGCAAGCTGGGGGAGTGGACCGCCGCCGCCAACATCAACCTGGGCTCGGCCCTGGAATTCGCCCTGAACGACGGCCGCTGCCGCCTCACCGGCGCGCGCCTGGGCCTGGCCACCGGCGACCCGCGCCGTTTCACCAGCTTCGAGCAGGTGCGGGACGCCTTCTTCAGCCAGGTGGCGTACCTGGTCCAGCAGGCCAGCTACGCCACCGTGGTGGCCCAGCAGGTGCACGCCGAGCAGGCCCCCCGCCCGTTCCTGTCGGTGCTGGTGGAAGGCTGCATGGAGCGGGGCCGGGACCTGTCCCGGGGCGGCGCCGGCATCAACGTGGGCGCCGTGCTCACCGGCATCGGCCTGGCGGACGCCGCCAACGCCCTGGAGGCGGTGCGGACCCTGGTGTTCGAGCGCCGGACCGCGGACCTGGCCACCTTGTGCGACGCCCTGGACCGGGACTGGGAGGGATTCGAAGCCCTGCGCCGGGAGGCCCTGGCCTGCCCCAAGTACGGCAACGACCTGGAGCGGGTGGACCGGCTGGCGGCGGAGATCGCCGACCGCTACCGGCGCGCGGTGCGCAGCCGCAAGGACTGGTTCGGCTGCTGCTTCAACAGCGCCTTCATGGGCATCTCCAACTACCTGCCGGCCGGGGCGGTGGTGGGCGCCACGCCCGACGGCCGCCGGGCCCGCGCCCCCCTCACGGAAGGGTGCTCCGCCCACGCCGGCACCGACTGCACCAGCCCCACCGCGCTCATGAAGTCCGCCGCGCGCATCAATCACGAGGACCACTCGGGGGGCACCCTGCTCAACCTCAAGTTCAGCCCGGACGCCCTGCGCACCGACCGGGACCTGGCCAACCTGGCGGCCCTGATCCGGGGCTATTTCGAGCTGGGGGCGTTCCACGTGCAGTTCAACGTCATCTCCCCGGCGACCCTGCGCGCCGCCCAGGAGCGCCCGGAGGCGCACCAGGACCTGCTGGTGCGGGTGGCGGGCTACAGCGCCCGGTTCGTGACCTTGTCCCGGGAGGTGCAGGACGCCATCATCGCCCGCACCGGGTACGAGCGCCTGTGAGTCCTTCCCCGTCCGGCCTCGTCTTCGAGATCCAGCGCTGGTGCACCGACGACGGTCCGGGCATCCGCAGCACCATCTTCTTCCAGGGCTGCCCCCTGCGCTGCCTGTGGTGCTGCAACCCCGAGGCCTGGTGCCCGGCCCCGGTCCTGGACGGCGGGGACCCGGACCATCCTCTGCGGGGGCGGCGCATGGCCGCCGACGAGATCCTGGCGGTGGCGGTCCGGGACCGGGTGTTCTACCGCCGCTCCGGGGGCGGAGTCACCTTCTCCGGGGGGGAACCCACCACCCAGCCGGACCTGCTGGAGCACTTGGCCCGGCGCCTGCGCGCCGAGGGCATCCACCTGGCCCTGGAGACCTGCGGGCACTTCCCGTGGGAGCCCAGCGCCGCCGCCCTCGGCCTCATGGACCTGGTGTACCTGGACCTGAAGCACATGGACAGCGCCGAGCACCAGCGGCTCACCGGCGTGCCCAACCCGTTGATCCTGGACAACGCCGCGCGCCTGGCGGCCGGAGGGATCCCGCTGGTCCTGCGCCTGCCCTTGATCCCGGGGTACAACGACGATCCCCGGAACCTGGCGGCCACCGCCGGCTTCGCCGCCCACCTGGGCGGACCGCCCATCCAGGTGATGCCCTACCATGCCCTGGGCGCGGGGAAGTACCGGGCACTGGGCCTGGACTACCCCCTCGCCGCCCTGGCGCCCCCCGCTGCGGAAAGCGTGGATGGGGCCAGACAGGCGCTCGAACGGTGCGGCGCGAGCTTAGTGTAACCTTGCTCCGACCGGGGAAAAACCCGCCGGAGCACACCATGATCCACACCAAAGCCTACGCCGGGCACCAGCTCGCCGCCGACATCGAGCTGATCCCGGTGCAGGACATCAACCAGGCCTACGAGAGGATGCTCCGGGGCGACGTGCGCTACCGGTTCGTGCTGGACATCAAGACGCTCTAGTCTAGGAGGGTGTTCCACTGCCATTGAAGAATCCAGGGAGACGGTAGGCCAATTTGCTGTGAAATATTTTTTACTTATATTCAGAGGTTACCAACCCCCCTGAGGGCGGACTTTGGGAACCAATTGTGTCGATGTCAACTCAAGCGCAGCCAGCCCGGCCCCAGCCGGCGGCGGGGGTGTCCCGGGTTTCCCCGCCCCGCCCCCCCGGGCCCGCGGGGCCGGCCGCATGAGGCTGTCCTCCCGGGCCCTCTACGGCATGCGGGCCGTGCTGGCCCTGGCCAGGCACCATGGCAAGGGCTCGATCTACCTCAAGGACATCGCGGTACAGGAGAAGCTGCCAGGCACCTACCTGGAGCAGTTGATGGTGCCCCTGCGCAAGGCCGGCATTGTCCTGGGCGTGCGGGGCGCCAAGGGCGGCTACATGCTGGCGCGCCCGCCGGAGCACATTCCGGTGCTGGCGGTCCTGGAAGCCCTGGAGGGTCCCCTGCGCCTGGCCGAGTGCCCCGGGGGGTCCGGCTGCTGCGGCCAGCCTGGGTCCTGCGTACTCCAGGACCTTTGGGCCGAGGGCAGCGATGCGCTCAGCTGCGCCTACCGGAGCATCTCCCTGGCCACGCTCCTGGAGCGCCAGCGGATCCTGGAGGCCCGTCCGTCCCAGGACTACGCCATCTGACCGCTGCCGGAAGCGGTACCGGCCGCTCCCGGCGAGGCCATGGCCGGAACGGCTACAGCCCCGGAGCGTCGATCTCGGCGTACAGGGGGTGGCTCAGGTAGCGCTCGCCCGTGTCGCACAGCACCGCCACCACCGTCTTGCCCTTGCCCAGCTCCGCCGCCACCTTCAGGGCCGCGTGGACGATGGCGCCGGTGGAAATGCCCGAGAACAGGCCCTCCTTGCGGGTCAGGAGGCGGGCCACGCTGATGGCGTCCTCGTACGACACGTCCTCGACCCGGTTGTAGGCTTCCCGGTTGAGGATGGAAGGCACGAAGTTGGCGCCGATGCCCTGGATCTTGTTGGGACCGGCGGTGCCCTTGGTGAGCAGGGGGGAGGTCTCGGGCTCCACCGCCACCACCAGGACGCCGGGCTTCTTGCGGGCCAGCACCTCGCCCACGCCGGTGACGGTGCCCCCGGTGCCGATCCCCGCCACGAAAGCGTCCAGTTCCGGCACCTGCTCCAGCACCTCCAGGGCGGTGGTGCGCCGGTGCACCGCCGGATTGGCGGGGTTGTCGAACTGCCTGGCCAGGAAGTACTTGCCCGGCTCGGTCCGGGCCAGTTCCTCGGCCTTCTCCACCGCCCCCTTCATGCCGCCGCTGCCGGGAGTCAGGATCAGTTCGGCGCCATAGGCCTTGAGCAGCGAGCGCCGCTCCAGGGTCATGGTGTCGGGCATCACCAGGGTGATGGCATAGCCCTTGGCGGCCGCCACGAAGGCCAGGCCGATGCCGGTGTTGCCGCTGGTGGCCTCCAGGATCACCTGGCCGGGTTTCAGGGCCCCGGTGGCCTCCCCGTCCTCGATGATGCTCAGGGCGATGCGGTCCTTGACGCTGCCGCCGGGGTTGGCGCTTTCCAGCTTCACGTAGACCGCGGCCGCGCCCTCGGGCACGATCCGGTTGAGGCGCACCACGGGGGTGTAGCCGATGAGTTCGTAGGCGTGTTCGACACGGTTGGGTCTGGGCATAGGGTTTACCTCATGGAACCCCAAGATAGGGTTTCCGACAAAACTTATCAAGAATGTTTTTTACTGGTAGAAATCATATTTTTCAGTTGTTTTCCCAACTATTTTTAACTTTGCTCCCGTAGCCCAGGGAGAAGGCGCGGCCAGCCGTGGCCTTCGGGCGCATGTCCGGGCCAACCGGCAAGGTATGCTGTTACATCCGAAGGGAACCGTACCGATGAAAGGCAGCGTCATCCTCTCCATCGCCCTGGACATCCTGGCAGTCATCACGATCCTGCTGCCGGTGAGGTGGTTCACCTGGTTGTCCAGCAACACCCGGGTGGTGACCAACCTCAAGCGCGCCTGTTCGGTCCTGCTGCTCCTGGCGGGCTACCTTGTCGACAAGTACATCTCCCACCCGGGCTGAGGCGCTAGTCCCAGCCCAACTCCGCCAGGCGGTCTTCGCCGATGCCGAAGTGGTGGGCCACTTCGTGGATGATCGTGCGGGCCACTTCCCGGCGCAGGTCCTCCAGGTCCCAGGCGGCCCGCAGGTGGGGGTGGCGGAACAGGGTGATGCGCGCCGGCAGGCCGGACTGGTCGGAGCCCCGCTCGGGCAGGGAGGGACCGGAATAGAGGCCGTACAGCGTCTCCCCCCAGGGCACTCCCAGGTCGTCCAGCAGGTCGTCGCTGGGCTCGGCCTCCACCAGGATGGCCACGTTCTCCAGGTAGGGACGGAATTCCTGGGGGATGAGGTCCAGGGCCTCGGCCACCAGCGCCTCGAACTCCCGGGCGGGCAGCCTCACCGCCCGTAGGTCCCCATGAGGCTGGCCTCCGCCAGCACCTTGCCCTTCATGGCCGCTTCCACCTTCTGGGCGGTGGCCCCGGAGTCCAGCCCCAGGGGGCCGTCCAGGGCATACAGCTTGAAGAAATACCGGTGGGGCTTGCCCGGGGGCGGCGAGGGCCCGTTCCAGCCCAGGCGCGACCAGGAGTTCTTCCCCTGCCGGGCGCCGTTGGCCAGGGTGGCGGTGCGGGGCTGGTTCTGGGACAGGCCGGCGAGGTTGCCGGGCAGGTCGTACACCACCCAGTGCACCCACAAACCCACCGGGGCGTCCGGGTCGTCCATGACCAGGGCGAAGGCCCGGGTGCCCTGGGGGGCGCCCTGCCAGGCCAGGGCGGGGGACATGTCGGCGCCGTCCGCCGTGAAGGTGCGGGGAATGGCCGCTCCGGGCGCGATGTCGGGTGACGTGATCTGCATGGTGGCCTCCTGGGTTCCCGCCCGGCCCGGCGGCTGACTCGCGGCCGCCGGAAGCGCGGCCAGCAGCGCGGGGAGGAGCATGAGCCGGACGGAATGCATGGCCAGAAGTCTACTCCCGCGCAGCCCCGGCGGTGGGGAAAACCGCCGGATCCGGTCCCGCGGCCCGGTAGACTATGGGATCGGAACATCCGTCCGGAGACCCCATGGAACACGTCCTGACCCTGCTCCAAGGCGAGATCGGCACCATCACCCTCAACAACCAGGAGCGCCGGAACTGCCTGTCCGAGGCCATGCTGGCGGGCATCGAGCGGTCCATCCAGAGCCTCGTCGAGCAGGGGGCCCGGGCGATCATCATCCGCGCCGCCAGGGGCAGCAAGGTCTGGAGCGCCGGGTTCGACATCCGGGAACTGCCCGACCCGGGCATCGACCCCCTGGGCTACAACGACGATCTGGCGACGGCCCTGCGGGCGGTGCAGAACTGCCCGGTGCCGGTGATCGCCATGATCGAAGGCAGCGTGTGGGGAGGCGGCTGCGACCTGGCGGTGACCTGCGACCTGGCCATCGGCACCCCGGCCGCCACCTTCGCCATCACCCCGGCCAAGCTGGGGGTGCCCTACACCACCACCGGCCTCATGCGCTTCATCGGCGTCATGCCCATGCACATCGTCAAGGAGCTGTTCTTCACCGCCCAGCCCATCACCGCGGAGCGGGCCAAGGAACTGGGCATCCTGAACCACCTGGTGGCGGCGGAGGACCTGGAGCGGTTCACCTTCGACCTGGTCTCGCGCATCATCGAGAACTCGCCCCTGGCCCTGCGGGTGTTGAAGGAGCAGCTGCGGGTGCTGGGCAACTCGTTCCCCATGAGCCCCGAGACCCAGGAGCGCATCCAGGGCCTGCGGCGCATGGTCTACCAGAGCGAGGACTACCGGGAAGGCAAGCGGGCGTTCCTGGACAAGCGCAGGCCTCGTTTCGCCAAGCTCAAGTAGGGTCCGTCACCTGGCCCAGGAGCGGGGAGAACCGGGCGGATGAGTGGTGGAACCAGCGCATGATGTGCCTCCTTGCCCCTTTGAGCGGAAGCCGGCGCAGCAGGTGACGGAGTCCAGGCCTTCAGAGCCGTACGAGCGCCCGGACCGCCACCACCAGGGCCACCGCCCCCGCCGCCATCAGCAGGCACATCCACCCGGCGGCGGGATGGGCGAAGTTGAGGGTCCAGCCGATCCCGACCCGCTTCTCCACCCACAGCCGCGGATCCTGGCGGTTCACGTAGAAGACCCCGCACCGGTAATGTTCCGGATTCGCCGTCCGCCTGAGGGCCACCCAGGTGTCCCGCACCAGGAACACGATGCCCACCACCAGGCAGAAGGCGAACGCCAGCAGGCCCCCGAACAGGGCGGTGAGGCCGTACCTGGGCACCAGCAGGCAGCCGCCCATGACCCCGCACATGCCCAGGCCCGCCAGTCCCCGCAAGGCATGGATGGGCACCGCCCCGGCGCTCCTGGGCACCAGGGCGGTCACCGCCCCCACCAGGAACAGGACGCCCCACAGCGCCAGCGGCGGCAGGAACACCACCAGGGCCAGGCGGGCCTTGGGCGTCCAGCCGTTGGCGTGGCCCAGGGCGTTGAAGTGGGTGGGCACCGGGTCCGGCAGCAAGGGCAGGATCTGCTGGTAGAACGCGGCCAGGGCCAGGAACCCGAGCAGGGCGGCCAGGTCCCACCAGGAAATGATCTTCGAGGATGTTGGGGATTCCATGACGCCATTATGAATCAGCTCGACCCTGGCCGCGGCCGGGGGAACCGTACAATGGACCCGGAAAGGAGGTCCCATGGCCGGGGCGACCCTGCTGGTGGAACACGCGCTCAACTGCATCCGGGCCCTTCCGGGCCTGAAGGAGGGGGACCGGGTGCTGGCGGCCATGTCCGGGGGCATCGACAGCTCGGTGATGGCCGCCCTGCTCCACGCGGGCGGCTACGACGTGGTGGGCGTCTCCATGCAGCTGTTCGACAAGACCCAGGGCGGGAGCGCCGCCGAGGCGGAGGGCCGGTGCTGCACCCTGGACGATTTCCAGGACGCGCGCCGGGTGGCCTTCCAGAGCGGATTCCCCCACTACGTCATGGACCTGGAGGCGCCGTTCCGGGACACGGTGATCGAGCCCTTCGTGACCGGCTACCTGCGGGGCGAGACGCCCAGCCCCTGCATCCGCTGCAACCAGTTCCTCAAGTTCCGGTCCCTGCTGGAGGCGGCCGGGAACCTGGGGGCGCGCTTCGTGGCCACCGGCCACTACGCCCGCATCACCCGGGACGGGGCCGGCTACCACCTGCGCAAGGCCTCGGACCCGGCCAAGGACCAGACCTACTTCCTGTTCACCCACACCCAGGAGACCCTGGCCCGGACCCTGTTCCCCCTGGCTGCGCTGGCCAAGCCGGAGGTGCGCCAGCTGGCCCGGGACCTGGGCCTGCACCTGGCGGAGAAGGCCGAGAGCCAGGAGATCTGCTTCGTCCCCGGGCGCTACGACAGCTTCATCGAAGCCACCGGCCAAGCGCCGGACCTGGGCTCCAGCGGCCCCATCCGCCACCTGGACGGGCGGGTGCTGGGCCGCCATGAGGGCTACTGGCGGTTCACCGTGGGCCAGCGCAAGGGCATCGGGGTGGCCTACGGCACGCCCCTGTTCGTGGTGCGGGTGGACCCGGACACCAACACGGTCTGGGTGGGCGGCGAACCGGACCTCCAGGCCCGGGAGCTCGCCGCCGGAGGCGTGTCCTGGTGCCTGGGGGCCCCGGCCCGGCCCCTGGCCTGCCGCGCCCGGATCCGTTCCCGGGGGACGGAGGCCCCGGCCCTGGTGCGGCCCCTGGAGCCCGGGCGGGTGGCGGTGGCCTTCCAGGAGCCCCAGCGGGCGGTCGCCCCCGGCCAGGCGGTGGTGTTCTACGACGGGGACGAGGTGCTGGGCGGAGGCTGGATCGAACGCCCCTGGGCTTCCAGCCAATCGACGTAGGCCCGGTCCACGGTCTCGCGGTGGCCCCGGATCAGGTCCGCCGCCTCCCGCACCACCGCCGCCAGAGGCTGGGCGTGGGGGCCGCAACGGCGCGCCAGGGCTTCCCGGAACCAGTCCAGGAGCAGCTCGTGCTCGAACCGGTGCGGGATCAGGTCCGGGAAGCCCCGGCCCTCCAGGTAATCCTCTTCGGCCTTGAAGTGCACCACGTTGGCGAGAAAGACCTCCTTGAAGCGGTCCTCGGCCCCCGGATCGTCCGGATCCAGCTCCAGGGCGCGCATGGTCTCCGCGAGCAGGGCGTGCACCCGCTGATGCTGGCGGTCCAGCAGGTCTACGCCCACCGGCGTTGGGGGCGTGCCTGGGAAATCGTCCATGGAGCGGTCCTGGGAGGATGGGTGGACCTATTTTATCCACCCGGCGCCGCGCGCAGGTGATCAAAGTCCCGATCCGCCCGGGAAGGCAGGGCCCGGGGGGCCGTCCCCAGCCCTGAGATCGGGCGTAAGATGAGCTCCGTTCCCCCTTTAACTCCACCCAAGGCAGCCCATGTGGATCGTCCGCCTCGCCCTCCGACGCCCGTACACCGTGGCGGTCATGTGCTTCCTGGTGATGCTCCTGGGCTTCCTGTCCATCCGGCGCATGGCGGTGGACATCTTCCCCCAGATCGACATCCCGGTGGTGGCGGTGATCTGGCAGTACAGCGGCCTGGCCCCGGAGGAGATGGAGCGCCGGGTGGTGACCCAGTGCGAGCGGGCCATCTCCAGCAACGTCAACGGCATCCAGCGCCTGGAGTCCCAGAGCATCCAGGGCGTCGGCCTGCTGCGCATCTACTTCCAGCCGGGGCTGGACATCGGCGCCAGCATCGCCCAGATTTCGGCCACCTGCGGCACCATCCTGCGCTGGATGCCGCCCGGGATCACCGCCCCGATCATCGTGCCCTTCAACGCCAGCAACGTCCCGGTGGTGGAGCTCACGGCCCGCAGCGAGACCCTCACCGAGCAGCAGGTCTACGACCACGCCACCAATTTCATCCGGCTCAAGCTGTTCACCATCCCGGGGCTGGCCACCCCGGCGCCGTACGGGGGGCGCTCCCGGATGATCGCCGTCGACCTGGACCCGGCCAAGCTGGACGCCCTGGGGCTGAGCCCGGCGGACGTGCTCAACGCCGTCTCCAACCAGAACGTCATCACCCCCGCCGGCCTGGCGCGCATGGACACCCGGGAGCTGCCGGTGCTCACCAACTCCAGCCCGGACCAGGTGGACAAGCTGCGGCGGATGCCGGTGAAGGTGGTGAACGGGGCCCCGGTCTACCTGGGGGACGTGGCGGACGTGTACGACGGTTTCGCGGACCAGACCAACATCGTGCGGATCAACGGCCGGCGGGCGGTGTACATGGCCATCCTGAAGAAATCCGACGCCTCCACCCTGGCGGTGGTGGACGCCGCCAAGGAGGCCCTGCCCGCCATCCAGGCGGCGGCCCCCGAGGGCCTGGAGCTGAAGTTCGACGTGGACCAGAGCGCCTTCGTGCGGGACGCCATCCGCTCGGTGGGGCGGGAGGCGGTGGTGGCGTCGGTGCTGGTGTCCCTGATGATCTTCATGTTCATCGGCTCCTGGCGCTCCATGATCCTGGTCTGCACCAGCATCCCCCTGGCGATCCTGTTCGGCATCATCGGCCTGAAGGTGTCCGGCCAGACCCTGAACCTCATGACCCTGGGCGGCCTCAGCCTGGCCATCGGCATGCTGGTGGACGACGCCACCGTGGAAGTGGAGAACATCAACCGCAACAAGGCCATGGGCAAGCCCTTGACGGTGGCCATCCTGGACGGCGCGCGCCAGATCGCCGTGCCCGCCATCGTGGCCACCCTGTCCATCTGCATCGTGTTCTTCCCGGTGGTGCTCCTGGAGGGCCCGGCCCGGTTCCTGTTCACGCCCCTGGCCATGGCGGTGGTGTACTCCATGCTGGCGTCCTATTTCCTGTCCCGGACCCTGGTGCCCACCCTGGCCCGCCGCCTGCTGGAGCACGGGGAGCCCGCCGAGGCCTCCTGGACCGGACGGTTCAACGCCTGGCGGGAGCGCTGGTTCGGGGCCCTGCAGGGCGCCTACGGAAAGGTCCTGGACCAGGTCCTGCACCATCGGCGCTTCACCCTGGCCCTGTCGGCGGTGTTGTTCGCCGGCAGCACCGGGCTGCTGCTGGTCATCGGCCGGGACTTCTTCCCGCCGGTGGACGCCGGCATCATGAAGCTCCACGTGCGCGCCCACGGCGGCCTGCGCCTGGAGGAGACGGAGCGGCGGGTGGCGGAAGTGGAGGGGGCGGTGCGGGAGCTGGTGCCGGCCCGGGACCTGTCCTCCATCAACACCAACCTGGGGGTGCCGTCGGGTCCCAACCTGGCTTACATCCCCACCGACAACGTCACCAGCCAGGACGCGGAGATGTTCATCACCCTCCAGCGGGGCCACCGGCCCACGGCGGCCTACATGCGCATCCTGCGCGGCGAGCTGCGGCGCCGGTTCCCGGACTGCGTGTTCTATTTCCAGCCGGCGGACCTGGTGAGCCAGGTGCTCAACTTCGGCATCCCGGCCCCCATCGACATCCAGGTGGAGGGCCAGGACCTGGAGGTGAGCGCCCGGCTGGCCCGGCGCCTCCAGGACGTGGTGCACCTGGTGCCCGGGACGGTGGACGTGCGCCTCAAGCAGACCCTGGACGCCCCTGCCTACCGGGTGGACGTGGACCGCTACCAGGCCGCCCGCCTGGGCCTGAGCCAGACCTCGGTGGCCAACGGCCTGCTGGTGGCCCTCTCCGGCAACGGCCAGCTGGCGCCGTCCTTCTTCATCGACCCGGTGAACGGGGTGAACTATTCGGTCCAGGTGAAGTCCCCCATGCGCCGGGTGTACTCGCCGGAACGGCTCATGTCCCTGCCCTTCAACCCCACCGGCGGCGCCGGCCTGTCCCAGGCCCCGGGGTTCGCGCCGGCCGGCCCGGACGCGCCGGCGCCGGCCACGCCCCTGTCCGGGTTCGCCACTCTGCACCACATTGGGATCCCCAATGAATTGAACCACTACACCGTGATGCGGGTGCTGGACGTGATGGCCGGGGTGGACGGCCGCGACCTGGGCAGCGTGGTCCAGGACATCCAGCGGGGCATCCGGGCCATGGGCCCCCTGCCGGCCCGGACCTCCCTGCGCATCCGGGGCCAGTTCGACGTGATGCTGGACGCCTTCCGGGACATGGGCGGCGGGCTGGTCATCGCCATCGCCCTGGTGTACCTCCTCATGGCCGTGCTGTACCAGAGCTGGCTGGACCCCTTCATCATCATCTTCGCTGTGCCCGGGGCCCTGGTGGGGATCCTGTGGATGCTGGCCGTCACCGGCACCACCCTGAACGTGGAGTCCCTGATGGGGGCCATCATGGCGGTGGGCATCGCCACGTCCAACGCCATCCTGCTGGTGAGCTTCGCCAACGACGTGCGGGTGGCGGATCCGGGCATCAAGGCCCTGGATGCCGCCCGCAGGGCCGGCATGGTGCGCCTGCGCCCGGTGATCATGACCGCCCTGGCCATGGTGCTGGGCATGGTGCCCATGGCCCTGGGGCTGGGGGAGGCCGGGAGCCAGAACGCGCCCCTGGGGCGCGCGGTCATCGGCGGGCTGCTGGTGGCCACCCTGGTGACCCTGTTCGTGGTGCCGGTGATCTACAGCCTGTTCCGCGTCAAGCCCCCCACCGCCCACCTCCTGGACCAGCAGTTCCATACTGAACAGCAAGGATCCGAACCATGAACCAGCCCGCCGCCCTCTCGCGCTTCCGCATCGCCGGCACCGCCCTGGCGGTGCTGGTGGTGGCCGCCGTGGTGATCCTCAAGTCCGCCCAGCTGCACAACCTCGCCGGGGAAACCAGGCAGCGCCAGGCCACCCTGGCGGCCGGTCCCTGGGTCCGGACCGCGATGGTGGGCGGCCGGGACCAGGACACCGCCCTCACCTTCGAGGGGGAGGCCAACCCGGTGGCGGCCACCACGCTGTATTCCAAGCTCGGCGGCTTCATCCGGGAGATGCGGGTGGACAAGGGCAGCCCGGTGCGCAAGGGGGACCTGCTGGCGTTGGTGGAGTCCCCCGAGACCCTGCGCCAGACCCAGGCCCTCCGGTCCACCTACGAAAACCTCCAGCACACCGCCGAACGAATGCAGGAACTGGGCCGCCAGGGCATCGCCAACGCCCAGGACGTGGAAAACGCCGTGAGCGCCGCCCAGGTGGCCAAGGAGAACCTGGCCTCCCAGCTGGAAGTGGAGAACTACAGCCGCATCGTGGCCCCCTTCACCGGCACCGTGGCCGCCCGGTTCGTGGACGTGGGGGCCTTCATCCAGAACGCCACCACCTCCATGTCCTCCCAGCCCATCGTGTCCCTGGCGGACACCAGCCGGGTGCGGGTGGACTTCTACCTGGACCAGGCCACCGCGGCCCTGGCGCGCGTCGGGCAGCCGGTGGAGGTCAGCCCCGCCGACCGTCCGGACCTGGTGGTCCGGGCCCGCATCGACCGCCTGGCCGGGAGCCTGGACACCCGATCCCGCACCATGCTGGCCGAGGCGGAGCTGGACAACCCGGACGGGCATTTCCTGGGCGGGTCCTACGTGAAGGTGGTGCTGCGCCTGCCCAACGCCTCCAGCCGCCTGGAGCTCCCGGCCGAGGCGCTGCTCATGCGGGGCGAGAAGGCCTTCGCCGCCGCGGTGGAGTCCGGGCGGGTGCGCATGCTGCCCCTGGTCCTGGGCGAGGACGCGGGCAACCGGGTGCGGATCCTGCAGGGGCTGCAGGCCGGCACCCGGGTCATCCTCAACCCCAACCCGGGCCTGGAGGACGGGGATCCCGTCCAGGTCCAGGAATAGCTAGTACTACTGGGGCGTCCGTGTCCCGGTCGGCGGCAGATCGCGTCGGCCGGGTTCCCGGGTCTCGCGCCGCCCCACCGGTGCCCGGCTTCGTCAGGCCGCGCCGGGCGCGGCCTGACGAAGCGCTCGCTGGCTCGTCGGGGCCGACCGAAGATGCTTGGTATCGGTGACTTCAGGGCGCTTTCAAACTGACGCGTAGATCACCGACCCCAAAGTCCGATGCGGCTCGACGGCAGGTGGCCGTGAATCGGAGTGCGCTCGCACCCCGATTCACGGCCACCAAAGGTGGGGCGGCGCGAACCCACGGAATCCGCATGGCGGGCCTGCCGCCGGGCCGGGACCCAGACGCCCCAGCAGGACTAGTGTTTCTTGACCACCGGGACGTCGGGCGCGGGAGCGGCGGCTTCGGCCTTGGGGCTGCGGAATGCGTGCAGGTTCTCCTGGATGTAGGCCGCGAGGGTGCGGGCCCGGTGCCCGGCCAGGCGGGGCACGGTGCCCATCACCACGGCGGTGCCGGCGTTGGCCCGGAACTGGTGGAACAAGGTGATCAGGCCGTGGGCGAACCAGGGCGTGAGGCCCAGGTCGATCATGGACGTGTAGGCCCCGTCGTCGGGCACGTCCACGAACTTGATGGTGCGGCCCAGCTGGCTGCTGAGCAGGTCGGCGATCCCTTCATAAGTGAACAATTCAGGACCGGTGATCTCGTAGATCAGTCGTTCGTGGCCAGGGGTGGTCAGGACGGCGGCAGCCACCGCGGCCACGTCCCGGGTGTCCACCATGGGGATCCGGGCCTGCCCGGCGGGCGCGTAGAAAGTGGCTGTGGTGGCCACGGAGGTGCCGTACATGGGCACCAGGTTCTGCATGAACATGGTCGGGCGCAGGATGGTCCAGGGGATCCCCGAGCCGTCCAGGCGGGCTTCGCACAACCCGTGCAGGCGCAACAGGGAGCAGGCGCTGGATGGGCTGGCGCCGATGGCGGACAGGCGCACCACCCGGCGTACTCCGGCCTGGCTGGCGGCAGTGAGGAAGGCTCCTTCCTGGCTCACCTGGTCCGGATGGGGGGTGGTCAGCATGAAGACTTCCTGGATCCCCGTCAGGGCCGCGACGTACGAAGCGGGCTGGGTGAAATCGCCCAGCACCGCCTTGATGCCTTTGGCTTCCATGGCCACCCGGGCGTCCTCCCGGCGGACCATGACCTTGAAAGGGGTCTTGTGGCCCTTGAGTTCCTCGACAAGATGCCGGCCGATCTGACCGGTGGCACCGGTAATTAGAATCATATGCCCTCCGCTGGCAGCCCCGGATGGGGGCACAGGCGCACCACGAGGAGCGGAACCTCCCCGTGAATGCAAGATTGCCGCAGCGCGCGGCAGCCGCGACCGGCCTGGAACCTCCATTGCCCACGGCGGCCAGCCGCCGCACGGATGATCCGATGATCTTTCCCCGGCGTTCGGGAAAAGCGGACTCAATTTAAGGAACTCAAGATCCTCTGTCAATGCTCCCGGCCGGAAGGCGGTTGGGTGGCTACGCTAAAGCATCTGTAAAGGAGACTTGCGCTGGGGCCGGACAAACTGGGCCTCCAGTTGGCCCAGGTCCTCTCCGGTGAGCGTCAGCCCCAGGGCGGCGTGGTTCCGGCGCAGGTGCTCGGCCCGGGAAGCCTTGGGAATGGCCAGGGTCCCGGGACGGCGCAGCACCCAGGCCAGGGCCACCTGCCAGGGGGTGGCCCCGAGCCGGGCGGCGATCTGGCCCAGGGCGCCGCCCGCGGGGAGCCGACCCTGTTCCAGGGGGCTGTAGGCCATGAGGGGCATCCGGCGGGCGTCCATCCAGGGCAGCAGGTCCCACTCCGGCCCCCGCCGGGTCAGGTTGTACAGCACCTGGTTCACCGCGCACCGCTCCCCCCCGGCCCGGGCGAACAGCTCCTCCAGGTCGCCCGTGTCGAAGTTGCTCACGCCCCAGTGGCGGATCTTCCCGGCCGCGCGCAGGTCCTCGAAGCCGGCCACGGTCTCCTCCAGGGGCTCGCGCCCCCGCCAGTGGAGCAGGTACAGGTCCAGGCGGTCGGTGCGCAGCCGCCCCAGGCTGCCTTCGCAGGCCCGCCGCACCCCCTGGCGGCTGGCGTTGTGGGGATACACCTTGCTCACCAGGAACACCCGGTCCCGCAGCCCGGCCAGGGCCTCCCCCAGGAACGCCTCGGTGCGGCCTTCGCCGTACATCTCGGCGGTGTCCACCAGGGTCAAGCCCAGGTCCACGCCCAGGCGGATGGCCGCGGTCTCTGCCGGCCGCCGGGCGTGGTCTTCGCCCATCATCCAGGTCCCCATGCCCAGGGCGGGCACCGTCTCCCCTCCGGGCAAGCGCACCGGGTCCATGGCAGCCTCCGTGTCCACAGGTCAGGTTGCCACAGTCCGGGTCCCGGCACCGGGGTAATTAGGGACACATGGAAGCCCTGAAAAAACAGATGCGCCAAGGCACCCGGGCGAGCCACAATGGAGGGCTCCTCCAGCCCGGCCCCGCCCATGGCCATCCAAGCCGACCTCCGCCACGTCATCTACGCCTTGTCCGATGCCCTGGACCTGGTGGGGGTGGATGACCTGGGCCACGGCAAGCGGGTCGGGCTCATGGCCGTGGAATGCGCCCGGACCCTGGGGCTGCCCCGGCAGGAGGCGGCGCTCCTGTTCGACCTGGGCATGCTCCACGACCTGGGGGTGTCTTCCACCCAGACCCGCCGCCGGCTGGTGGACAGCTTCGACTGGGAAGGCTCCCAGGACCACTGCGAGGCCGGGCACAGGCTCCTGGGCCGCTTCCCGCCCCTGGCGGACCTGGCGCCGGCGGTGCGCTGGCACCACACCCGCTGGGACCGGCTTGGCGACCTGGACGTGGACGCCCGGACCGCCATCCGGACCAACCTGATCTTCCTGCTGGACCGCGTGGACGTGCGCATGTCCGGCCAGTACGGCACCCGCGAGGTGTTCCGCCAGGCCCGGGAGGTGCGCGATCTGGTCCGGGCGCACGCGGGCACCTACTTCGAGCCGGGCCTGGTGGAGGCCTTCCTGGAGACCTCCCGGTCCGAGGCGTTCTGGCTGCTGATGGAGCCCCGGGCCGTCCAGGCCGGCCTCCAGGACATGCTGCAGCAGGGCCGGCCGTTCCAGGCGGGAATGGCCGACCTGCGCGCCCTGGCGGTGATCTTCGCGGGCATCGTGGACGCCAAGAGCCCCTACACCTTCCAGCACTCGGTGGGGGTGGCCCGGGTGGCCCGCCTCCTGGCCCGGATGCTGGGGGACGACCCGGACACCTGCGACCAGGTGGAGATCGCCGGGCTGCTCCACGACCTGGGCAAGCTGCGGGTTCCGGACGAGATCCTGGACAAGCCCGGGCGCCTGGATGCGGACGAGCGCACCGTCATCAACATGCACAGCTTCGAGACCTACCAGATCCTGAGGCGGATCAAGGGCTTCGAGAGGATCACCCCGTGGGCGGCGTTCCACCACGAGGAGCCCGGCGGCACGGGCTACCCGTTCCACCTGGGAGGCGGGCAGCTGTCCACCGAGGCACGCCTCATGCGGGTGGCGGACGTGTTCCAGGCCATGGCCCAGGACCGGCCCTACCGGCGCGGGCTGCGGGTGGACCAGGTGCTGGCCTTCCTGGACCGGATGGGCCGGGACGGGCACCTGGACCGGGACATCCTGGCGGTGGCGGCCGGATCTCCGGAGGAGACCATGGCCGCCGCCCAAGGGGTGGGTTAGTCCTTCATGGCCCTGAAATTCAGGAGCGCCGTCATCATCCGCGGAAATCCGGCCGTGGTGGCGGTCAGGAGGATCGTGTGCTCGATCTCCTCGCGGGTGCACCCGGCTTCCAGCGCCCGCTCGACGAGGGAAGCCAGCGCGTACTCGTACTGGGACGCGGCCGCCACGGCGACCTTGACCAGGTAGCACTCCCGCTCCGTGAGCGGCCCTTGTTCGTAGATCGCCTTCCCCAGGGCCTCGTAGGCCCTGAAGGCCTCGGGATGCTGGTCCTTGAAATACTGCCAGTTCTCCTTCCGGAGCGCGTTGTCCATGCCCACCTCCCACGATCCGGAAAGGTAGCATTCATTGGTAAATCGTCAATCCGGACTTGCTTTTCCGGTCTCCTAGTCAAAGGGACGGATGGCAATCCCTGCCAACTAAACCATCGTGATGGCAGAGTGGTTCACCCCCCGGCCCGGGCCGCCCGGTGGCCGGCGAACTTGCGAGGACTTGCCATGGGTCCGGAGTTCCAGATCGGGTTCCTCCTGTTCCCCTACTTGACCCTGTTGGACCTGACGGGGCCCGCCCAGGTGCTGTGCCGGGTGCCGGGGGTCCGGCTCCACTACGCGGCCAGGTCCCTGGATCCCCTGCCCACCGACGCCGGATTCCAGGTGGTGCCGACGGTGAACTTCGCCGGGTGCCCGAGCCTGGACGTCGTCTGCGTCCCCGGCGGGCCCGGCGTGGGGGACCAGCTGAACGATGCGGAGACCCTGGCCTTCCTGCGCCGCCAGGGGGCCCATGCCAAGTTCGTGGCTTCGGTCTGCACCGGCGCGCTGGTGCTGGGCGCCGCGGGGCTGCTGGACGGCTACCAATCGGCCTGCCACTGGCTGTACCGGTCGTACCTGCCCTTGTTCGGCGCCCGGCCGTCCCCGGGCCGGGTGGTGCGGGACCGCAACCGCATCACCGCGGGCGGCGTGACCGCGGGCATCGATTTCGCCCTGGCCCTGACGGCGGAACTGGTCGGGGAGGAGACCGCCCGGATGGTCCAGCTGACCCTTGAGTACGATCCCCATCCGCCGTTCGACTGCGGCTCGCCGGAGAAGGCCGGCCCGGACCGGGTGGCGCGCCTCCGGTCGTTCCAGGAAGGGCGGATCCGCGCCCTGGAAGCCCAGATCAAGCAGGTCCTGCGGCACTGACCGGGGGCCGGCCGGCATCGGCGGCGACCGGTGCCGGAAGGGTCCAGGACCAGCGCCAGTCCAGGTTGTGCCCGGTTTCCGTCACCGCCGTCAGGACCATGGTCCAGGTTCCCGGCCGGCTGAGCCGGATCCGGCAGGGCGGCAGCGCCACATCCAGGGAGCCCTGGCCGGTCAACGGAGCGCAGTCCGGGTTGCCGTCCGGGTCAAGGAGATCCAGCCGGTACGCGAAGCGGGCCTGGCAGGCGAGCCCCGCGGCCGCCAGGGGCTGCTCCGCCAGGACCACCTGGTTCAGGATGAAAGTCTCGCCCGGCTGCGCTGGTGTCCCCGGGTCCGGGACCATGGCCCACCGGTGGGCCAGGCGCCAGGGCGGACCCGGGTACTGGCTGATCCGGACGATGCAGCCGCTGGCGGCCACCAGGAGGTCCCCGCCGGCCGGATCGGCCCAGAGCCCGGCGGGGCCGCCCGCATAGGGCAGGACGCCGCGGGTGGCCAAAGGGAACCACTGCAGGTGCCGGCAGGACCCGCGGGCTCCAAGGTCATGGAAACTTTCCACCACGAACTTGCAGGCCATGTCCCGGACGGTGACCACGGGGGCCGCGGGCTCCACGGTCACCAGGACCTCCGCCCGGGCGGCCGCGGCCATGGCCAAGCCCAGGGCCAGGGTGCTGAACCGCAGGCTTATCTTATTTGTATGAATGGACAATGGAGAGCCCTCCCTGACTGCCTGGCGGCGGACCCGGCGGCTGGCGTGGACCGGAGCCTGGATGCAAGACCAAGTGGACCCAGTTGCCGGCGGGTTCCCTCCCGCGTCCATCCCGGACCGGCCGCCCGTGTCCCTGAAGGCATTAACCGAAATAACCCCTTGGCAATTGGCTTGGACAACCTTAAATGGGTTCTCTGCACAACGGTTCGGGAAGGGGGCGGGCGATGGTCGGCGGGTTCATGGCAGGCATGCGAGTCAGTAGAAAATTCTTCTTCGTGCTGGTCCTCCAATCGAGCCTCCTGGCGATCGTCGCCGCCGTGAGCTGGAAGTCCTTGCAGGACGCCGGCACCGGCACCGTCCAGCTGGCTGCGAACGTGGTGAAGTCGCGCCTGATCGGGCGCACCCTCAACGATTCCAACGTGGTGCGGATCGTCCACGTGTCCCTGCTGGCCGCCGCCCGGCACGAAGATTACGTGGCAAAGCGCACCAAGCGCCTGGATGAAGTGGCGAAGATGCTCCAGGACGACGTGGACGCCTTCGCCCGGATCCCCTGGACCGGGGCGGAGCAGGCCCTGGTGGCCCAGTCCCTGGAAACCACCCGACGCTACATGGACGGTTTCCCCGGACTGATGGCCAAGGCCAGGGCTGATTCCCGGGACGCCGTTCCGGAATACATGGAAGGCAACGTCAACATCCAGCGGGACGCCCGGGTCGCCCTGGAGAAGCTGCAGGACCTGGTGCTCAAGAAATCGGAAGCGGCCGCCGGCGAGGGGATGAGCCTGGGGCACGACCGCCAGCACCTGATCCTCGGCCTGGCCCTGGCCAGCCTGCTGGCCGGCATCTACTTCATGCGCCTGATGGCGAAGCAGATCACCGGCAGCGTGGGCGTCATCCAGCAGGCCATGCGGGACCTGAAGGGCGGCGACCTCACCGTGGCCACCCGGGTGGCGGGACGGGACGAGTTCGCCGACATCAGCCTCAGCCTGGACGAGGCCGCCGTCCAGTTGCGCGAGGACATGCGGGCCCTGGTCCAGATCGCCGAGCAGAACGCCTCGAGCGCCACCGAGCTGGCCGCCACCGGGGAGCAGATCAACCAGGCCACCAGCGAGATCAGCCTGGGCGCCGAGCGCCAGCGCGCGGCGGTGGAGCAGTCCACCACCACCCTGAGCGAAATGGCTGGATCCATCGGCGCCGCCCGGCAGAGCGCCGTCGCCGCCGCCACACTGGCGCAGGACTCCCTCGAGGCGACCCGGCAGGGGCTGGGGGGCGCGCGGGAGTCGACCCAGGCCATGGCCGCCATCCGGGAGAGCTCCGGCAAGGTCGGCCGGATCACCGGGGTGATCGCCGACATCGCCCGGCAGACCAACCTGCTCAGCCTCAACGCCGCCATCGAGGCGGCCAAGGCCGGGCAGCAGGGCAAGGGCTTCGCGGTGGTGGCGGAGGAGATCCGCAAGCTGGCCGAGCGCAGCGGCGCCGCCGCCAAGGAGATCTTCGCCCTGATCGAGGAGAGCGGGAGGCGGGTCCTGGCCGGGGGCGAGGCGGTGGAAGCGGTGGCCCGGAGCCTGGCCTCCATCGAGCAGGACGTGCGCCGGAACGCCGAGCAGATCCAGTCCATCGTCGCGGCCCTGGAGGCCCAGGCCCGGGCCGGCGACCACGCCGCGGAGGCCATGGGCACGGCCATGAGCTACACCGAGCGCAACGTCTCGGCCACCACCCAGCTGGCCTCAGCCATCACCGAGACCGCCCGCACCATCGACGAGCTGGCCAACCTGGCCGGGGACATGCGCCAGCGGATCCTGCGGTTCAAGATCGCCTAGCCGGTCCGCCGGCCGGCTCAGGAAACCTGTCCGTCTCCCGGTGCACCCAGGGGCATGGTCATGCGGCTCCCCCTCCATGTGCGCCCGGAAACAACCGCGGCCGCTGGGCTCGTTCTGCTGCTCGGCGTCGACCCGGCCCGGGCCCTCCCCGCGGACCCGCAGACCTCGGTGGGCTGGTACCGCACCGGGGCGCCCATCCCGGCCGGCGCCCTGGCGGACGCCGCCGGCGCCGACCTGGCCGGGGCGTCGTTCCTCCCTGAGGCAAACCTGGACGGCGCCGTGCTGGCCTGGGCCAACCTTGCAGATGCGGTATTGCGCCAGGTGTCCTTGCGGGGGGTCCGGCTCGAGGGCGCCAACCTCACCCGGGCCGACTTCACCGGTGCCCGCCTGGACCAGGACCTGGGCCAGTTCCAGGCGCTGCTGCGGGACACCGTGGACCCCCAGGGCCAGCTGCGCCAAGGCCCGGACGCCCCATCCCCGGAACCGGGGGAAGCGCCGCCGGACCCACCTCCCGCTGCCGCTCCCGGAGACACCCCCAGCGCCCCCTCCACCCGCAAGGCCGACCTGAGCCATTTTTTCGAACGCAACCTGCCCTTGGGGAACATCCGGGAATTGGCCATGGAGGACCTGGGCAGTCGACCCAAACAGCTGCTGGCGATGGCCGGCGCCATCGGCTGGACCAGCGTCCGGTCGAACCACTTGGTGTACGTGAATTCCCGCGGCTTGTCCCGTGTGTTCCTGAGCGCCGAACCCATTGACCTGGGCTGGCTGTCCGCCGACCAGGCGGTATGGTACACCAGCGATGGGGGCACCCGGATCAATGTGCTGCCCGTGCCCATGCCGGACCGGCATGAGGGCATCTTCGCCGCCTTCGGCAGAAGCTGGACTCTGCCCCCCGACGGGGCCTGCGCCAGCCCCGGCAGCGTGGTCCGCGCGCACGACGGGATGTTCTGGCGGCTGCTCCAGGACGGGTCGGTGGACACGTTCCTCCTGCGGCCGCCAAACTGGGTCTTCCAGGGCCGGCTGACCCTCCAGGGGGAGCGCCTGGAAGGCCTGGTGGCCGGCGCCGGCAGCCGGGTGCTGGGCCTGGCCGGGGACCGCATCGGCCTGCTCGCCCATACTCCACCCAGCGCCGACCTGTTTCCTGCCCCCGGCGCCCGGCACGTGTGCCTGGGCCGGAAGGATGCGATCTGGTGCGCCCTCCCCGGCGCGAAGGCCATCCGCTGCTTCGACACCACCGGCAGCCACGGCCCCAAGGCCAAGACCAACCAAGTCCGTTTCTGCGCCTGGTCGATGGAAGCCGCGAAGATCCAGGTGCTGGACATGGCCGAAGGGCCGAACGGCGACCTCTGGTTCACCTCGGCGGGTCACAACGCCATCGGCCGCATCGAGTTGCAGACCGGGGCCCTGACCTGGTTTCCCCTGCCGCTGCCGGACAGCTTGCCCGCCCGGATCGTCTACGGCAACGATGGCCGGATGTACTTCACCGAGCTGGGCGGCAAGCGGATCGGCGCCATCACGGCGGTGGACCCGGGGGCCGGGTGGACGGAACCGCCCGTGCCGGCCAGGAAACCGCCGCTTCGCCGCTGGAAGAAGAAACGGACCGCGCCGGCGCCCCGGACCGACGCCACCGCCCTGGCCCCGGCGCTCCCCGGCCCGGAACCGCCACCGGCGTCCCCTTCAGCCGACCGGCCCCCGGCCCCGAAACGCACCAGCACCGAAGCCGGCCCACCCCCGGCCATCCAGCCCCCGGCGCCCGCCAGGGCCACTCCCGCGCCTGGCCGGGACTACCTGGCGGCGCTGCGGCAGGAAGGCGTTGCCGCGGTCAAGTGGAACCACATCGAGGCAGAGCATCACTTCGGCGCCGGCAATGGCAAGGGCCAGTTCACCCGTTCCCGCAGCAACCACCCGGCGGTGGCGGAACTGATCTACCACTGCCTCACCGACCCGGTCTGCGACCCGATCCTGAGTTCGGACGGCAACTGGCTGGCCATGCGGCGGTTCAACCACGTCATCGGCTACTACTGGGATACCCGGCCGCCCCGGCGGTGGCGGCCCACCGGCAACCTGGTGGTGGTGGTTTCGCCGGACCAGGAAACCTTGCTCACCGCCTACCCGGTGCGGGAGTTCTAGATTCGGATCGCCCAACGCAGCTTGGCCGAGGAGGATCTGGGGTTGGCGTGCCGCTCCTGGGGGGTGGGGCGGATGGGCTCCGGCGCGATGTCCCGGTAGAGGCCGTCCCGGTGCCCCTGCTGGAAGGCCTTCTTGACCCGCCGGTCCTCGCCGGAATGGAAGCTGAGGATGGCCACCCTGCCCCGGGGCTTCAGGGCCGCGGGCAGGTGGGCGAGGAACTGCTCCAGGGCCTGGAACTCGTCGTTCACGGCGATGCGCAGGGCCTGGAAGGTGCGCTGCAGGGCCTTGCGCAGCTCCGCCTGGGCGTCCTCGGGCGAAAAAACGTCCCGGAGGGCCTCCCGGACCAGCCCGGCGAGCTGGGTGGTGGTGGCGATGGGCTGGCCGTGGAGGGCCCGGGCAAGCACTTCGGCATGGGGTTCGTCGGCGTTCTCCACCAGCAGCCCCTCCAGTCCCTCCAGGGTCAGGCCCTGCAGGAAGGCGGAGGCGGGACGGCCGCGGTTGGGGTTGAGCCGCAGGTCGAGGGGCCCATCGGCCTTGTAGGTGAATCCCCTGGAGGGGTTGTCGATCTGCATGCTGGACACCCCCAGGTCCGCCAGGATGAAGTCCAGGCCGCCGCCGGTCTCCGGGAGCAGCCCGGGCAACCCGGCGAAGTTCATCCGGCGCACGGTCAGGAGGTCCGCCCCGAAGCCCAGGGCCCGCAGCCGCGCCTCGGCGCGGGGCAGCTCCAGGGGATCCACGTCCAGCCCGAACAGGTGCCCACCGGGGACCAGCCGGGGCAGGAGCTCCTGGGCGTGGCCCCCGAACCCCAGGGTGGCGTCCAGCCCCACTTCGCCGGGGGCGGGGGCCAGGATGTCCAGGATCTCGGCCACGCAGATGGGGCGGTGGGTGCCGGCGGGCGTGTGGCCACGGTCCAGGACCTTGCGCAGTTCCAGGGCCGAGGCGTCCGGCGCCAGTTCCTTGTATTTCTCCTCGTACCGACGGGGGTGGGTGCCCCGGTAGCGCACCCGGCGCTTTCCTGGGGGGGCCGCTTCGCTCATGCCTCGATTCTGTCAGAACCCGGCCTTGGCCTCATGGATCCGGTTCGAAGGCCTGCCCACTGCGGACAGGAGGTGGATTGGGAGGACCTGAACATCTACAAATTATTAATTGATTCCCCATGCCCCCTCCCTGGGGCGCGACCCACCGATGTTGAAGATTTCACCGGGGCGGCCGATAAGCAGGGACAATCCCGGAGCCGCCCTTGCCCACACCGTCTTCCCCCATCGCCACGGTCCTGGTCGTGGACGACATCCCCGGAAACATCGACATCCTGCAAGGGATCCTGTCCCCCGACTACCGGGTGAAGGTGGCCGCCGGGGGCGCCCGGGCCCTGGAGATCACCGCCCAGGACGACCCGCCGGACCTGATCCTGCTGGACGTGATGATGCCCGGGATGGACGGCTACGAAGTGATCCGCCGGCTCAAGGAGGAGCCCCGCACCGAGTCCATCCCGGTGCTGTTCATCACCGCCAAGGAGGCGCCGGAGGACGAGCAGCTGGGCTTCAAAGGCTGCGTGGACTACATCACCAAGCCGGTGAGCGCGCCCCGGGTCCGGGCCAGGGTGCGCACCCTGGCCCTGCGGGACCGGAACCGGAACCTGGAGACCCAGGTGCGGGAGCGTACCCACCACGAGCGCTGGGACGGCACCGGCTATCTGCGCGGGCTGAGCGGCGCAGCCATCCCCCTGGCCGGCCGGATCGTGGCGGTGAAGGAGGTCCGCCTGGCCCGGCGGACTCGACCTCATGGCCCGCGCCTACCGGGAAATCCCGGTGACGATCCGATCCAGGTCCTCCGGACGCACCGGCTTGGTCAGGTGGGCGTCGAACCCCGCCAGGTCCGCCCTGCGCTTGTCATCCGGCGCGCCGAAGCCGGAGATGGCGATCAGGACAACATCCTTCAGGCGCGGATGGGCCCGCAGGGCGCGGGCCACCGAGTAGCCGTCCATGGCGCCGGGCAGGCCGATGTCGCACAGGACGAGGTCCGGCACGAAGGCCTCGGCCTTGGCCAGGCCGGCCGGCCCGTCGAAGGCGACCTCCACCTGGTGGCCCAGTGACTGCAGCAGGAGCTGGGTGGACTTGGCGGTATCGGCCAGGTCCTCCACCACCAGGATGCGCCTGGGAACGGAAGGCCGGCCGGTTTCCGGCGCGCCGGGCGGCGGCCCGGGCCGGTGCGGGGCTCCGGTCCGGGGCAGCCGGAGGACGAATTCCGCGCCCCGCCCGGGGCCTTCGCTGTGCCCGCACACCGAGCCCCCGTGCAGGGCCGCCATGGCCTTGACCAGGGCCAGTCCGAGGCCCAGGCCGCTCGGGGACCGGCCGATGCTCTCCCGGCCCTGGGTGAACGGCTCGAAGATCTCCTCCAGCTGTCCGGAGGGAATGCCCATGCCGGAGTCCCGCACCCGGACCGTCCCCCACCGGGTGCCCTCCCGGTCGACCGCGACGCCGATGCTGCCCCCACGGTCGGTGAACTTGATGGCGTTGTGGACCAGATTGCTGACCGCCTGGATGATCCGGGCCCGGTCGGCCAGGACCCGGACCGGCTCCCCGGGCAGGTCCAGGCCCAGGCGCAGCCCTGCCGCCGCCAGGGCGGCCCGGTGGTCCGCGGCCACGGCCTGGACCGCCTCCACCAGGTCGACCGGTTCCAGCCGGAGTGACACCTTCCCGCGAGTGAAGCGGGAGATGTCCAGCAGGTCGTCCACCAGGCGCACGATGTGGGCCAGCTGGCGTTCGATGATGGCGCAGGCCTCTTCCACCAGGCCGCGGTCCTGGATGCTCCGCTTGATCAGATAGACGGCATTGCCGACGGGGGCCAGCGGATTGCGCAGCTCGTGCCCCAGCAGGGCGAGGAAATCATCCTTGCGCCGTGCGTCCTCCCTCAGGGAGTCCTCCATCCGCTTGTATTCGGTGATGTCGCGCAGGTTGCCGTGGCGGAACAGGGGCAGTCCGTCGCTGCCCAGGCTGGTGGCCATGTGGTTGGAGATCCACCGGTAGCCCCCATCCCTGGTGCGCTGGCGGTACTCCAGCTCGCCGCGTCCGGCCTGGTCCACCCGGCCCCAGTCCGCCGCCAGGGCGGCCAGGTCCTCCGGGTGCACCAGCGCCGCCGAAGCCTGGGCATCCATGGCCATCAGCTCCTCCGGGGTGAACCCGAACAGGGCTTCGGCCGCGGGGCTGATGTACTCGTAGCGGCCGGTACGCAGGTTCAGGCTGTAGATCACGTCGCGCGACTGCTCCAGCATGGTGCGGAAGCGCAGCTCGGATTCCCGGAGCGCGGCCTGCCGCTCGTAGGCCGCCGCCTCGTCCCGGTTGCGCCGGTGCAGTCCGGCGGTCAGGCTCAGGGCCAGGCCGATGACCAGGAACAGCGCCAGGCCCAGACGGTCGACGGGCGACGCCACCGAAAACCTGCCGACGGGAGGCAGGATCCAGATGTCCGCGGCCAGGCCCGCCAGCACCGTGGCCAGCACCCCTGGGCCGAAACCGCCGAACAGGGCCGTGGCGAGGACGAACGGGAAGAACGTGATGAACGGCGGCAGCCCCGGCCCGGCCCAGGCCGTCAGCGCCTTCCACGCCAGCAGGCCGGCGGCGGCCGCGGCCGCCGCCATGGCATAGCCCAGGCTCCGCCTCGCCAGCCCCGTCCGCGGCAAGGATGGCCGGTCGTGGCGCGGGTCCCACGACGGAAAGGTCGGCTGGACCTCCGGTGTGGGCGAGGCGGCCATGGCTGCTCCAGGGTTGCGAGAGGCTCGGGGATGATGGAAAGTCTACCCTAACCTGGAACTTGACGCGGAGGCGCCATGGCATCCCCAACGGAAGGCGGCTCGACCCCGGATTTCGCTACCGCTTCCGTGCCGGAGACCTTGCAGGCCCTGCAAGTCGATCCAGCCGCCGGCCTGACCGCGGCCGAGGCGGCGGCGCGCCTGCGCGCCGGCGGCGCCAACGAGGTGCCCGAGCCCCGGGACCGGCCCTGGCTGTCCTTCCTGCAGAAGTTCTGGGGCCTGTCGGCCTGGATGCTCGAACTGATCCTGGTCCTGTCCCTCCTGCTGCACAAACCCGCCGACGTGGCGGTGACCTCGCTCCTGCTGGTGGTCAACGCAGTCCTGCGCTTCCAGCAGGAACGGCGCTCGGCCGGGGTCGTGGCGGCCCTGCGCCGGCGCCTCCAGGTCACCGCCCGGGCGCTGCGCGACGGCGCCTGGCAGGTCGTTCCGGCCCGCGAACTGGTGCCCGGCGACGTGCTCAGGATCCGCTCGGGGGACATCGTCCCCGCCGACGTCAAGCTCATGGCCGGCAGCGTCGGCCTGGACTTGTCGGCGCTCACCGGCGAGTCCCAGGAGGTGGAGCGGGGCGAAGGCGACCTGCTCGAGGCCGGGGGGGTGGTCCGTCGGGGCGAGGGCAACGGCGTGGTGGCCCTCACCGGGGCCCGCACCACCTTCGGCCGCACCACTGAACTGGTGCAGCGGGCCCGGCCGAAGCTGCACATCGAGGCCGTGGTGGGGCGGGTGATCCGCTGGCTGTTCGGGATCGTGGCCACCCTCATCGCCCTGGTCACCGCGGTGTCGCTGCTGCGCGGCATCCCCCTCCTGCAGATGGCCCCGCTCATGCTCGTGCTGCTGATGGCCGCCCTGCCCGTGGCCCTGCCGGTCATGTTCACCGTCAGCATGGCGCTGGGGGCCCGGGAGCTGGCCCGGCGCGGCGTGCTGGTGACCCGGCTCAGCGCCGTGGAGGACGCGGCGACCATGACCGTGCTGTGCGCCGACAAGACCGGCACCATCACCCGCAACCAGCTCGCCGTCATCAAGGTGGCGCCGCGCCCGGGCGTGGCCGAGGCGGAGGTCCTGCGCGCCGGCGCCCTGGCGTCCGAGGAGGCCAACCAGGACCCCCTGGACCAGGCGCTCCTGGCGGCGGCCCGGGAACGGCGCGTGTTTGCGGGGGCGCCCGGCTGCAGGCCGGTCGCCTTCACCCCCTTCGACGCGGCCACCCGGCGCACCGAGGCCGTGGTCGAGCAGGACGGGCGCAGGCTGCGCCTGGTGAAGGGCGCCGTGCGCACCGTCGCCCAGCTCTGCGGCCTGGATCCCGAGGCCGTCGCCGGGCTGGAGGCCCAGGCCGAGGCGGAAGCGCGCCTGGGCCATCGGACCCTGGCCGTGGCCGCCGGCGCCGACGGCGGCCAGCCCGGCCTGCTCGGCCTGGTCCACCTGTTCGACCCGCCCCGGCCCGACGCCGAAGGGCTCATCGCCCGGCTGCGCAACCTGGGCGTGGCCGTGAAGATGCTCACCGGCGACGCCCTGGCCGTGGCCCAGGAGACCGCGCGCTCGGTGGGCCTGGACCCGCCCCGGCGGGTGCCCGACCTGAAGGTCCAGGCCGCGGCCGGGACCAGCGATCCCTGGGCCGGGGCCGGCGGGTTCGCAGAACTGTACCCCGAAGACAAGTTCGAGGTGGTGCGCCACCTCCAGGGCGCGGGCCAGGTGGCCGGCATGACCGGGGACGGGGTCAACGACGCCCCGGCCCTGCGCCAGGCCGAGGTGGGCATCGCCGTCAGCAGCGCCACCGATGTGGCCAAGTCCGCCGCCAGCGTGGTCCTGACCGAGCCGGGCCTGGCCAACATCGTGACCCTGGTCCAGGAGGGGCGGACCATCTACCAGCGGGTGCTGACCTGGATCCTCAACAAGATCAGCCGGACGATCCTGAAGGGCGGGTTCGTGACCATCGCCTTCCTGGCCACCGGCCGCTTCGCGGTGACGGCCTTCGCCATGCTCCTGCTCACCCTGGTGACCGACTTCGGCAAGATCTCCCTCGCCACCGACCGGGTCCGGCCCTCGCCCCGGCCCGAGTCCTGGGCTGTGGGCGGCCATGTGGCGGTGGCGGCGGCGGTGGGCCTGCTGATGGTGGTGGAGGCGCTGGCTGGCCTGGCCTTCGCCTGGACCCGGCTCGGCCTGGGCGCCGATCCGGTCGGCTGCTCCACCTTCAGCTTCCTGCTGCTGCTTTATTTCGCCCCCAGTTCCATCCTGTCCCTGCGGGAACGCCGCTGGTGCCTGGCCTCCCGGCCCAGCGGCACGCTGCTGGCGGCCCTGGTGGCCGAGCTGGTCCTGGGCACGGCCCTGACCCGGGTCGGCCTGTCCCGCTTTTCGCCCCTGCCCTGGGGCTGGATGCTGGGGCTGCTCGGCTACGCGCTGGTGGTCTGCCTGGTGGTCAACGACGCCGTGAAGACGGCCCTGATCCGGTTGCTGGGGGAACCTAGCCGTTCCCGCGGGTGAGCACGGCGATGGGTTCGCGGATCCCGCCCAGCCGGGCGAAGTTGCGCAGTTTCTCCGGATGGCTGAGTCCCAGGCGGGTGCCGGTGGGCACCAGCAGCATTCCGGCCCGGGTCCGGCTGTCCCCGCCCAGGAGGGCCAGGGCCCGTTCCAGCTCCTGGAGCACCGCCGGCAACGTCGGCAGGCGGTCGATGGGGCCCAGGGTCTCTTTGACCTGGTCCGTGACCAGATCGCCGCCAAGGATGCAGGCGTTGCGGATCATGGCCATCAGCTGCTCCGGATTGCAGGGCTTGGCGATGACCTGGTGCGCCACGCCCAGGCGCTGGGCCACCAGGTCCTGGTCGGCGTGGCCGGACAGGACCATGCGCACGGCCCTGGGGTGGCGGTTCCGGATCTCCAGGAGCAACTGGGCACCTTTCATAACCGGCATGCGCATGTCCGTGACCACCACGTCGAACGGCTTCTCGGCCATGGCGGCCAGGGGCAGCGCCGGGTCCAGGTCTTCGATCTGGCGCAGGAGGCCGGCCCCGTCGGGCGGCAGGGCGCCGCCCAGGAAGGAGGCGTCGTCCCCGATGTACTGGGTGGGGGTGTTGATCTCATGGGCGATCCCCGCCGCCAGGGAGCCGATGGACTCCAGCTTCGGGGCATGGCGCAGCTGGATCTCCATCTGCTGGCGTGCCCGTTCCGCCGCCTTGCGCTCGGTGATGTCCCGGGCCACCACCAGGGCCTGGCAGGGCACTCCCGCGGCGTCGAAGATCGGGTCGGTCCGGGATTCGAAATGCAGCCAGTGGCCGTCCCGGTACCGCAGCCGGCCCTCCGTGACCTGCGGCACGCCCCGGCCGAAGACGTTGGCCAGGGCCTGCCGATGCAGGTTCCGGTCCTCGGGGTGGACCAGGGCCAGGGGCGCCGCGGCCTCCAGCTCCTGGCGGGAGTGGCCCAGCACAGTCTGGTAGGAAGGGCTGGGGTAGAGGCGTTTGCCGTCCGCGTCCATGATCGACATCAGATTTCCGTCAGCCTCGGTTGCTGGACGGCTCCAGGGGCTCGGCGAGGGTGACCTTGAGCGGGTGATCAATTAATGGTTCGACCCGTGCGATGAAACTCATCGTGTGGGGCAGGTCGGCGTGATGCTGGAAGGCCGCCAGGTCCTGCCAACGGGAGTGGATGTAGAACTCGTCCGGGTCGCGGACCGACTGGAAGGCGTTGAAGCCAAGGCATCCAGGCTCGATGCGGGTGGGGCCTTGCACCTCAAGGATCGCTTGACGAACCGCCACCCGGTTCCCAGGCGCTGCATGGAAGCGAGCAAAGAGGAACAGTTCCATGCGATCTCTCCGGCCATCCGGGCAACCCGAGCTTCAATGAGTTTGACCCGTCCGTCAAGGCCGCGATCGTTGGCCCCCCCGGCAAGGAACTTTCCCGCACCGGGGGGCACCCGGCGGGTTGATGTAGAATCGCGCCGGAGGATGTTTCCAGCTTCTTTTTCCCATTCCTTTTTCAGACACCCTTGGAACCGCCCATGTCCAGGTCCGCATCCCCTTCGGGAATCCTGGCGCTGGCCCTCTCCGGCGTTCGCTGCGCCCCAGCCGCGGCGTGGCCTGCTTCGACTGCCACGCCAACGGGCACACCAACGGCGCCACCCACCTCACCGGCGAAGCCCGGCCCCAGGCCTTCCGGCACCGCAGCGACACGCCCTCCCTGCGGGGCGTCAACATCCAGCGCCGGTTCGGCTCCCAGCGGGCCCTGAAGACCGTGGAGGACTTCACCGGGTTCGAGCAGCGGGCCGCCTATTTCGACGGCGACCCGGTGACCGCCACCAAGAAGGGCGTCAACGTCCTCGAACGCGGCAGCCAGGTCCACGGCATGGCCGAGTTCCAGGCGATGCTGGACTTCCCGCCGGCCCCCAGGCGGCCACCAAGTGGAAGGTGCCCGGGCGGGCCACGAGCGGCGCGGCGTAGACGCACTGTCCGGCCCCCGCGGCCAGCAGGACCGGGATCCGTGCGCGGGAACCTGCGAAGGTGGACATTGGCGGACCTCCGGCCGGGAGCCGGCCCGGCGTGGATGGATGCCCTGGCCGTGACGATCACCATGAGTGGCCCCAGGGCGGTATGGGTTCCGCCGCATCAGGGACAGGAACCGAGTTTCCGCAAAGAGAGGGCACAAGGCCAACCCCGATGCAGGAAACCCAGAAACTGGATGGCGCATTCATGGTTTGCCCCGGCCGTTCGGGGTGCGGAAGCCAAAGCTAAGGAGCTGGCATGCGGACCGCCCCGTGGACCGCCAGGCGCCGGTGGATCGCCCTGATCCTGGGCTTCCTGCTGGCCGCCGGTCAGGTGTTTGCCGGGTTCAAGGCCTCGGCCGCCCGCCGGCAGGCCGGTCCCCGCCGCCCAGCCCGGAACTCCCATCCGTGGTCCAGCCTGCCCTTGCGGCAGGCCCGCCGGGCCCAGGCCCACCAGAACCGCCTGCACCAGGACCAGGCCCGCCAGGAGGCGCCGTCCCGGGACCCCGGATGGGGCATGCCCGGCCCCGGGGAGGGCCAGCCGGACCCGCCCTGGCCTCCCCCAGCGGCCACCGATCCCGGGGCGACCAGGGCGCAACCTGGAACCGTACCCCGGCGCGGATCGTCCGGGCACCTGAACACCGGGCCAGGCAGCCGATTCCGGGCCCTGGGGGTGCTCCTGGCCCTGCTCAACGTGATTCCGGGCCTGGGCGCGGACCTTTTCCCCGCCGTCAGCCCCTGGCCGGACCCCCCTGGGGCGTTCCAGGCCCATGCGCAGGCGGTGGCCCGGCAGATGACCATCTTCAACGAGAACCTGGCCCGGACGCTGCCCCTGGCCCAGGACCAGCCCGGGGAAGGGCCCCCACCCTTGCCGGCCGGCCTACCGGCACCGCCCTTTGGCCAGGCCCCCGCCTCCGGCGCGGACCCGCCTGTGGGCTTGCCCCAGGCCCTGGAGCAAGCCTGGAACACCACGGCCGCCCGCCCGGAGTCCGGGCCGCCGGCCGTGGCCAGCCTGCGCTCCAGCCTGCCGCCCCTTCGGCGCTGGATCGCCCAGGCCATGGAGCAGGTCCAGGGTGCGGCGGGCCCGACGTCCGGAACGGACGTCCAGCCAGCCCCCCCGGCGGCCATGGCGACCCAATTGGCGGCTCTGGGGGGGCTCGCCGACGCCATGGGGGCGACCGCCGACGGCTACCTGGACCACGCCGTGAGCCCCGCCCAGGCGGCCGCCGTGTTCAGTCTGGCCTCCACCACCCTGTCCGCCATCACCAACAGCCTCCGGGTCGCCATCCAGGCCCAGTTCCTGCAGACCTACGGCGCTCCCCTGGTGCCGATCGAGTTGTCCCAGGACTCCGCGGACGGCACGGCGGGAGCGCCCGGGGCGGCCACCCGGAAGGCCTGCTGCCAGTACGCCGACTACCTGGCCCAGGCCGGCATCCAGCAGCTCCAAGGCACCTCCGCCGCCACCAACATGATGGGCTACCTCATGGCGCTCCCGGCCGCCGCGCAGCGCCTGGGGTTCGACCTGGAGACGGCCCCCGACGCCTACGCGCCGATCCTGGGGGTGCTGGCCGGCACCGACGCGGTGACCACCGTGTTCGCGGCGTTGGGGGCCAAGGTCCTGGTACCCCAGCCCGGGGCGGTCCCGCCATCGTGGTTCCCCGGCCCGGGGATCGTCCTGGACCCGGCGGTCTGGGGCAATTCCAACCAGGCCCTGGCGTCCCGGTGCGCCGCCGCCCGGTGCAACCTGCCCGTCACCCAGGCCCGGATGGGCATCGCCCGACAGAACCTGGCCGCCGCGATCATGAACCTGGTGGCCAATGCCTTGTTCGCGGTTGCGGAGCAATTGTCCCTGGCCGTGGGCCCCTCCCCCGATCCCAGCCAGGCCCTGCCGGGTCCGCGCCTGGACCGGCCCATGGCCTGGGCCGGGCCCCTCCTGCGGCAAGTCCAGCGCCAGGCCCAGGGCGTCCTGCCGGAACGGGTCCTGGCCGGCCTGCCGGGCCCATCGGCGGCGGAAGCGGCCGCCTTCGCCGGCGTCACGCCCGGAACCGCGGATCCGGAGGCCCTGCCCGCCGTCCTCCAGGTGCTGTCCCGGAACATCCAGGACCAGTACTGGCCGACCCTGGCGGACCTGGACACCGGCTCGGCCCTGCCCGCGTCCCGCCTGGCCGGAATGCTCTCCAGCCTGTACCGCCTGGCCGCCACGGGCCTGGAGAGCCGGCCGGCGGCAGGCGGCCCGGCGTCCGCCTACCAACCCGAGTGGCAGTTCTATGGCAACCTGACGGCCCTGGCCAGGTACGCCGTGGCCACCATGGACGGCTACGGCGCGGACGGCCTGGACCGCCGCGCGGCCCACGTCCTCCTCGACGGCATCGTCGATGCGTTCCGGGCCATGCTGCTGGGTTGGGCCCTCGAGGGCGCCGTCACCACCGTGGAGGTCGCAGGGCTCTATCTGGAAGGCATCGTCGAGCCGCTCACCCGGGTCCGGGCCCAGGCCCTCGGGCTGGGTCCGCGCCCCGGCAGGGAGGCGCCGGAATGCCTGGCCACCTGCGAACAATACCGGGGCCGGTTCCGGAGCGCCGCCGACGCGATCGCCATCAATGCCACCCAGGCCAGCCTGGCGGCCTACATCGAAGCGGCGGTGGGGTCCGGCGTGAGCGAGGTGCTGGCCATCATCGACCTGGCGCAGGCCTCGGCCGCGGACGGGAACAGCACCGCCAGCGCGGCCAACGCCCATGGGCGGCGGCTGCTCCAGGCCGGCCCGCCCCTCCCTGCCCAGACCCGGGAACCCCTGACCCAGTCGGCCCTGGCCGCCTTGTACCGGGACACGACGACCCCCGCCCCCAACGGCCCAGGCCCCACCCCGGCGCCGTCCCCAGCCGCGGCGTGCCCCCCCGGCGCCTGCGAGCTGACCTTCCCCCGGCAGCTGGTGGCGCTGGCCCAACAGACCAGGAACGCGGCCGACTTGACGCTGCTGGCCTACTCCCTGAACCTCATGGTCGTGGGCCTGCGCACTGCCCTGGTGGCGGAGGCGGGCGATTGAGCCGCGCCGAAAAGAGTGCCCCACCCTTGACAGTAACTAGCTATTAAGTAATTTCCGCCGGGCAGCGACTCCCCAAAAATGGTGCCTGGAGATGTGACAGCCTCGTGGGGGGCGGCTGGCGTGTTGGGGTGTGCCCTGCTTGAGGAGGAATCTATCGTCAGGGTGCAACCGATGACTGAGCACAGAACTTCTACCCGCCTCGCTTGGACCCGAACCTTGTGCAGTGGCAGGGTGAGATCGTTCGGATCGGAGGAGCGCGGGTGGGCCGCTTGGGTCGCCAGCCGAGCTGGTGCTGATCCACGGACGTGAAGTCCATCGCCAAGCCTCCAGTTGGGCAGCACCCCATTCCCGGTTATGGGTCCGGGAGGGACCGCCACTCCTGCCCGGCGCAGGAGCCCGATTGCCGAACCCTTGTCTTCCCCTTGGGCGTGTGCCTGGTGGCTTCCGCCCTTGGAGAGATCGAACCCGAAAAGGAGGAGTCATGAGCAACAAGGTCGCGACCATCCGCAATGGCGCGAAGGTGGACGATCTCATGGCTACGGTCGAAGCCATCAAGGCCAAGCCTTCCCTCGCCAAGTTTGGGTTCCGCTCCCATTCCAGGTGGATCAGCCGGGCCCACACCCAGGGCACGTTCGATTCCCTGTACGGCGCGGGAGAAGAGCACAAGCCCACCACCCCTTTGTTCATGGAGGGAGATGAACCCGCAGCCCTGCTGGGCACGGGCCTGGCCGCGGGGGGACTGTGCGGCCTGCTGGCCAACCTGCTCCTGGCCTGGTTCTACATCACCGTCCAGGCCAGCCAGGTGGTGGCCGGGATCATCTTCAACCTGCTGGCCTACGCCGTGGCCAGCTACACCTACCGGGTCCTCCTGGGCCACAGCGGCGGCACCCTGCAGGTGCCCATGTTCGAGCCGGTCCACCTGCCCCGCCTGGCCGCGCTGCCCTGGGTCGGCCTGTTGCTGTTCCAGCAGACCGTCCCCTTCTACGGGGTGGTCCTGCTCACCGTGGCGGCCTACTGGGTGTTGTTCCGCACCGGGTTCGGGCTGTCCCTGCGGGCGGTCGGGGAGAACCCCCGGGCGGCGGACGCCACCGGGATCCCGGTGCTGCGGGTGCGCTACCTGGCGGTGCTGATCGGGGGCACCGCGGCCGGCCTGGCCGGGGCCTACCTGGTCCTGGGCCGGATCGGCCTGTTCCGGGACACGATCGTCGCCGGGCAGGGCTTCATCGCCCTGGCGGTGGTGATCTTCGGCCGCTGGCACCCGTTCAAGGCGGCCCTGGCGGCGCTGGCGTTCGGCCTGGCCGACGCCCTCCAGCTCTCCCTGCAACTGTTCCACGCCGGCATCCCGGCCGAACTGTTCATCGCCCTGCCCTACCTCATGACCCTCCTGGCCATCTCCGGCATCTTCGGCAAGGCGCGCCAGCCGGCGGCGCTCCTCGCGCCGTACCAGCGGGACTAGGCCAAAGCTCGATGGTATTTGCATTTGATACACCAGGGGCGGCGGCACCGGTCGTGCAGCAACCGGACGGCACAAACCAGAAAGTCTGCCTCCGTGCGGATGCCGGCACCGAGTCGGCTGTGGATGCCACCAGCCACCGAACCCAGCGGCGTTCCCGGGTCACCCGGGACCCGCACGCGGGAATCGGGCGGCGGGCCTTTGCCATGTGGGCGGGACTCGCCCTGGCAACCTCCCGGGCCGTGGCCTTGCCAGGTGCAGCCCCCCAGGACCCGATCTCCCCGGAGATACTCTCCTTGCTCAGGGCAAACCAGGAGCTTCTCGCCAGGACAACCGATTTTGCCAGCAGGGCACTCCAGGACCCCGATGCCCTCGACGCTGTGGCCGGATATGACGCCCTGGCGAAGGATTCGTTGGATTTGGCGCAAGCGGCCGCAGGGTGTATCAGCCTGGGCCTTGAGCCTGATTTTTTCGAGAAGGAGAAAAAGATTCCCACGGTCTTCGATGCCCCCGGCCGGTCCGCCGGGGGCGTCTCCGGGGCCCGACGGACCGGCCTCCCGGGAGGAAAAGCTTGAAGTCAAGGCTGGCCCGAGCTGACTTCTATTCACCCAGAGCGATCACCCTGGGGATGCTGGTCGCTCCGTGGGTGGCGTTCAGGGTCAAGGTTTCGCTTTCCAGTTTCGCGACAAAGCTGAACTCCCCGTCACCCATCGGGAAGTCGAGGCTTATGATAGGCTGCTCACGGGCATCATGATGAATGATCCCACCTTGTTCATGCGCAGCGCTCAGGTTGAGGCATCATGCCGGTTCCTGACGCCGGTACTTGAGGCCTGAGCGGATGGCCGGCCAAGTGATTTCCCCCATTACGCTGCCGTTAGAGTTGGGGAAACAGCAGATGCCCAGGGCATCCCCAAAAGGTCGTCTATCCAGAGAGGGGTAGCACAAGGAAGCAGCGAGACTGATGCGGAGCCAACCTCCAAGCCCGGCGAAGCGTGACGTTATGTAAGTGGCGTTCATCGAATGAGCAGGTCCATCATTCTGACTTGTGGGCCTGACCATCACTGCCATGGGCGCTTTTGTAAACAATGCAATTTAACATTTTAATAAATTTGGTACAAGGTCTGCTTGCAGGTTCCTGACCAAGGGGGCAACCACCCCTTTGGCCAAGGAAGGGAAAACATGACCCAGCGCAATTCACGAATGGACGCGATGCCGGTGTACCCCCTGCGATTTGAGCCGATCTGCCAGTACCGCCCCTGGGGTGGCCGACGCCTGGCCGACTTGCTTTCCACCCCGCTGCCTGGCGCTGACCCCATCGGCGAAGCTTGGCTCCTGAGTGATCGCGAGGACCATGCCAGTCTCGTCGCCAATGGACCCCTCAAGGGACAAACCCTCGGGCAACTGCTGAAGCATTGGCCTGAGCCCATGTTGGGGAAACAGGCCAGGCGTTTCCAGAGGTTCCCGCTCCTGCTGAAATTCCTCGATGCGCTTGACACCCTCTCCGTTCAAGTCCATCCAGCGGATCGGCAAACAGGCTTCCTGCCGCTGGGCGAGTCCGGCAAGACTGAAGCCTGGGTGGTCCTGGAGGCGGGGCCCGACAGCCGCGTCTATGCGGGCCTGAAACCGGGCACCTCGGTGGGCGGCCTGCAGCGGGCGATCGCGAACCGGACGGTACCTGACCTGCTTGCCAGCTTCAGGCCGAAACCAGGCGACGGCATCTTCATCCCAGCCGGCACCGTGCATTCCCTGGGTGACCTGGTGGTGTTCGAAGTGCAGGAGAACAGTGACGTGACCTTTCGGCTTTACGACTGGGACCATGTGGATCCGAAGACAGGCCGGGGCCGGCCACTGCAGATCGAACAGGCGATGGCTTGCATCGACTTTGAGCAGGGCCCGTCCGGTCCGGTGACGCCGGTGGTGGAAGCGGCGCAAGGGCTGCTGCGGGAGCGGATCTTCTTTTGTGAACATTTCGGGTTGTGGCGTATCCACGGTGCTGCTCCGTTCACGGTCGGCGCGGCGGCGACGCCCCGGGTCGTGGTCTGCATCGCCGGAAACGGCCAGTTGGACCACGACGGCGTCTCTTATGCTGTGGGCAAAGGCGACGTTCTGCTTCTGCCGGCGGCGGTGGGAGCATGCTCATGCTCCAGTCCTGGCACGATCACGTTGCTGGAGCTTTCCCTTCCGGAGGGCGTTTGACCCATGAAAAAGCTCATCGTATTTGACCTGGACGGCACGATCGCCGAAAGCAAGTCGCCGCTCGATGCCGAAATGGCCACGTTGCTCAGCGGGCTTCTGGCGGTCGTGAAGGTCGCCATCATATCTGGCGGCAACTGGCCCCAGTTCCAGAAACAAGTGCTCTCCCATCTGGCCCTGGACCCCCATCTGAAGCAGCTTTCCATCCTTCCCACCTGTGGCACCAAGTTCTACCAATTTGAGACAAGTTGGAAACGGCTCTATTCGGAAGATTTCACGGACGAGGAGAAGAAGAAGATTCAGGATTCATTAAAAAAGACGATCGATTCATCGGGATTCAAACCCGAAAAAACCTGGGGCGAGGCGATTGAAGATCGAGGCAGCCAGATCACCTTTTCTGCCCTGGGCCAGGAGGCGCCCATCGAAGCCAAGGAAAAATGGGACCCGGATTTCTGCAAGCGCAAGAAGATGAAAGTTATCCTGGACAAGCTTCTTCCGGGGTTTTCGGTTCGCCTGGGCGGCACCACCTCCATAGACATCACCAAGCCTGGCATCGACAAGGCCTACGGGATCAGGAAGCTCCGGGACACGCTGGGCATCGCCATCCAGGACATGATCTACGTCGGAGATGCCCTGTTCCCGGGCGGCAACGACTTCCCAGCCAAGGAAGCCGGCGCCTTGTGCATCCAGGTCCGGGATCCTGACGAATCGAAGCGAGTGATTGAAGCGATCATCGCGTGCCTGGGCTTAGCTCGATGCGCAGATTCGGCCGAGGGGACAAATCGATGAACCCTTTTCAACTGCACCGCCTCGGCCAGATCATGGAACCAGTGCCCGGCAATCCCCAGGAGGAAGAAGGGGTAACCAATCCTGCCGCCGTCCGCGGCCCTGATGGTGAATTGTATTTGTTTCCCCGCCTGGTTGCGAAAGGCAATTATTCACGCATCGGCATGGCCCGGGTCCAGTTCAATGCCGCCGGTGATCCGTCCGGAGTTGAACGGCTGGGCATCGCGCTCGAGCCCGAAGCGGACTATGAGCTGCGCCCAGACGGCGGGGGCTGCGAAGATCCCCGCATCACGTTCGTGGAACGGTTCAAGCGCTATGTGATGACCTACACCGCGCATTCGGCCCAGGGGCCGCGGATCGCCCTGGCGGCATCGGCGGACTTGTTCCACTGGAAACGGCTGGGGCTAGCCACCTTCGACGCCTTCCAGGGCATCGATTTTGTCCACGTGGACAACAAGGACGCCAGCCTGTTTCCCGTCGCCATTCCCAATCACGCCGGGAAGCTGCAGCTGGCCCTCCTGCATCGCCCCCTGTTCCCCGGCACGCGCCCCGAAGAGACCGCCCTCCGGCCCGGATCCCGGGTCCTGGACCTCGACCACGAGAGCATCTGGATTTCCTACTGCCCGATGGTCCTGGAGGGACTCGACCCGGATCACCTCGGCTTGTTCAACTCGCATCACCGCCTGGCAACCCCGGTATCGCCCTGGGAGCGACTCAAGATCGGCGGAGGCACTCCGCCCATTCTCACCCGGCACGGCTGGCTGATCATCTATCACGGCGTGAGCCAGATGGCGGGGACCGACGGCGACCGCCATCAGCTGTGCTATTCCGCCGGCGTGATGGTGCTCTCGAAGGAGCACCCCCGGGCAATCCGCTATCGTTCGGTGGAGCCGGTGCTGACGCCGACGCTACCGCAGGAGCGGGACGGGACCGTCACCAACGTGGTGTTCCCCACCGGCATCGACCGGCGCGACGATCTAGGCGAACCGGACCGCTTCGACGTCTATTACGGGATGGCCGACAGCCGCATTGGCGTGGCCCGCCTCGACCTGCCGGCCACTATGTCGCCGGAGAGAGCCGTCGACCCGCCACTGGCCATGGTCCGACCCTCACCATTCCAGGCTTCCAAGCACATGAGAGGACCCAGACGATGAGCAAAGCCGACGACCCGCCAAAGACTCCCGTGGCCGAGCCCGCGGTGACGGACGAATTGAAAACCCTGCCCCTGCCCGAGGTGGAGAAGAAACTGGGGTCCACGCCGGACGGCCTGTCCCAGGCCGAGGCGCAAAAACGGCTGACCCAGTATGGGCCGAATGAATTGGAAGAAAAGAAGACGAATCTCCTGCTGAAATTCCTCTCCTATTTCTGGGGCCCGATTCCGTGGATGATCGAAATCGCGGTGATCCTTTCGGGCGTGGTTGGGCATTGGCCGGATTTTTCCATCATCCTGGTCCTGCTGGTGGCCAACGCCACGGTCGGGTTCTGGGAAGAACGCGAGGCGAGCAACGCCATCGCCGCCCTGAAAGCCCAGCTGGCGATCAAGGCTCGGGTGCGGCGGGATGGCAAGTGGATCACCCCGGCAGCCCGGGAGCTGGTGCCGGGCGATGTCATCCGCATGCGTCTGGGCGACATCGTGCCGGCGGACGCGCGACTGCTGGGCGGCGACCCGGTGGAGGTGGACCAGTCCGCCCTGACCGGCGAGTCCTTGCCCGCCGAGCGCAAGACAGGCGACGCCGTGTTCTCCGGGTCGATCATCCGCCAGGGCGAGACCACCGCCATGGTCTACGCCACGGGTGAAAAGACCTATTTCGGCAAGACCGCACAACTGGTGGGAGAGGCGCACACCACCAGCCATTTTCAGAAGGCGGTCCTGAAAATCGGCAACTACCTCATTATTCTGGCAGTGGTGCTGGTGGCCGTGATCATCGGCACTGCGATCGTCCGCGGCGACCCCTTCCTCACCACCCTGCAATTCGCCCTGGTCCTGACCGTGGCTGCGATTCCCGTGGCGATGCCGACGGTGCTTTCGGTGACGATGGCGGCCGGCGCTCGCCTGCTCTCCAAGAAACAGGCGATCGTGAGCCGGCTGGTGGCCATCGAGGAATTGGCCGGAGTGGACGTGCTGTGCTCGGACAAGACCGGCACCTTGACCCAGAACAAGCTCACCCTGGGGGATCCCTTCAGCGTGGGCGCGGTTCCCGCCGACCAGGTCATCCTCTTCGGCGCGCTGGCCTCCCGCGAGGAGAACAACGACACGATCGATCTGGCGGTGCTGGGCGGGCTCAAGGAAAAGGATGCCCTGAAGCAGTATGAGGTGGTCCATTTCCAGCCTTTCGACCCGGTGCACAAGCGCACCGAGGCCACGGTCAAAGGCAAGGACGGCAAGACGTTCAAGGTGACCAAGGGGGCCCCGCAGGTGGTCATGGCCTTGTCCGACAATGCCGGAAAGGTGAAGGCCGAGGTCGACAAGGTGGTCAACGAGTTCGCGGCACGCGGCTTCCGTGCGCTGGGTGTGGCACGATCCGAAGGCGAGGGCCCATGGCAGTTCCTGGGGGTGCTGCCGCTGTTCGATCCGCCCCGGGAGGATGCCAAGTCGACCATCGCCACCGCATTGGCCATGGGCGTCAAGGTCAAGATGGTCACCGGCGATGCCCTGGCCATCGCCAAGGAGACGGCCAAGAAGCTGGACATGGGCAGCAATATCCTAAATGCCGCCACCCTGGGCGACACGGACAAGGAAGAGAGCAAGGAGGTGGCCGGATCCATCGACAAGGCGGATGGGTTTGCACAGGTATTCCCCGAGCACAAGTTCCACATCGTGGATGTCCTGCAGAAACTCGGGCACATCGTAGGCATGACCGGGGACGGGGTGAACGACGCTCCTGCCCTCAAGAAAGCCGATTGCGGTATCGCCGTCTCGGGCGCCACCGACGCGGCACGCGCGGCAGCGGCCATCGTGCTGACGACGCCTGGGCTGTCGGTGATCATCGACGCGATCAAGGAGAGCCGCAAGATTTTCCAGCGGATGAACAGCTACGCGATCTACCGCATCGCCGAAACCCTGCGGGTGCTGTTCTTCATGACTCTGGCGATCCTGGTCTTCAATTTCTATCCCTTGACCGCGGTGATGATCGTGATGCTGGCGCTGCTCAATGACGGCGCCATCCTGTCGATCGCCTATGACAACGTCCACTACAAGAGTGCGCCCGAATCCTGGAATATGCGCATGGTGCTGGGGATTTCCACCGTGCTCGGCTTCATCGGGGTCATCTCCGCCTTCGGCCTTTTCTATCTGGGCGAGCGGGTGTTCCATCTCGATCGCGCCCACATCCAGACCCTGATGTACTTGAAACTGTCGGTGGCTGGGCACCTGACGATTTTCCTCACCCGCACCCGTGGCCCATTCTGGTCCATCCGTCCCGCGGGAATTCTCTGGGTGGCGGTGCTCGGCACGCAACTTGGGGCAACGCTGATCGCTGTTTATGGATTGTTCATGACGCCCCTCGGCTGGGGCTGGGCCGGGTTCGTGTGGGGCTACGCGTTGTTGTGGTTCCTCTTGAATGACCGCATCAAGCTACTCGCGTTTCGGATTTTTGATCCGGTCAAAGCCGCTGCGAAACCTGAAGTTAGGACCGAGGCAAAACCGGATGTCAAGGCCGCGGCTAAGCCTAGAACCGACGCTGAACCGAAACCCGAAGCAAAGGCCGAGCCTGAACCCGGGATCAAAGTCGAGCCTGAGCCTGATACCGATGCAGCCGAGTCTAGGTCGAAAACCAAAGCCAAGCCACCGTCCGATTTGACGCAGCAGATCGCCAAGCGATCCTATGAACTCTATGAGGGACGAGGGCGTGAGGATGGCAAAGCAGGTCAGGACTGGAACCAGGCGGAGCGTGAGGTTCGGAAAGCTGAAACCAAAGCCGAGCCTGAAGCCAAGGCCGCGGCCAAGCCCGACGCAAAGACAGAACCCGAACCCGAGGCCAAGACCGAGCCCGAGCCGGAAAATGGAGCCAAGGCTCAGCCCGAAGCCGGTGCCAAGCCACCGACCGATTTGACGCCGCAACTCGTCAAGCGAGTTCATGAACTTTACGAGGACCTTGGGCGCAAGGACGTTCAAGCAGTTGAAGAATTGGAAAAGGGGAAGAACGAGCAGCGTGATCGCTCGTAACGTGCTCACCTGCTCAGTCTGTGGAGACAAACCGATGAACAACGACCATGACCAGCGCCCATCAGCAGACGAATTCGGGCATTATCGCAAATTATTTCGCGTCGAGCCGGGGGAGCCAGTCCAGCTCAAGGACTTCGATCCGCAGTGTGCAGGCAAGCACGAAAATAAATCAAAGGCGCTTCCGGAAACTGAATTGCTGCGACAGCGGATGGACCAGCTTCAATTCCAGCTTTATGCGGAACAGAAACGCTCCTTGTTGATTTGTCTGCAAGCTCTTGACGCAGGCGGCAAGGATGGCGTCGTCCGGCATGTCATCGCCTCGATGAATCCGCAAGGGTGTCGCGTTGCCAGTTTCAAGCAACCATCAGCCGAAGAGCTCGCTCACGATTTTTTGTGGCGGATCGAGCACCAGACCCCTAGGCGAGGCGAGATTGTCATTTTCAATCGCTCCCACTATGAGGATGTCCTCATTGCGCGCGTTCACGATCTTGTGCCCAAGAAGGTCTGGTCGAAACGCTACGAGCAGATCAATGACTTCGAACGACGACTCGTCGCTGGCGGAACCCACATCCTGAAATTCTTCCTACACATCAGCAAGGGCGAGCAATTACAACGCTTCAAACAGAGGCTCGATGATCCCGCCCGGCAGTGGAAAATCAGCGAGGCGGACTATTCGGAACGAGAATACTGGGCCGACTATGAGAATGCCTATGAGGCCGCGCTTGGCAAATGCAGCACCGACGATGCACCGTGGTACGTGATCCCCTCGGACCACAAGTGGTTCCGGGATCTCGCCATTGCCCAGATAATCGTTGAAACCATGGAAGAACTTGGCATCGAGATCCCGAAGCCGACCGTCAATCTCGGCGATATCCGCCGAAAGTATCACAAGGCGGAAAAGGAAGAGTGACATAGGGTGTTCTTCCGGTGCAGGATGGCCCGCTTCAAGCTGGTTTTGCAAAGGATATGCCGCGCGCGGCATGGCCAGGGAGGTCGTCCCGGGGAACTCGGAAACACGGGAAACGAGCCGGAGTCAGGACGTCGTGGACGTCGAACCTGGCCCGGGATTGACTTCCCTGAAGGCTGCCACGGCCACAGCAGGGATCGGGAAGAAGGCGTCCCGGCCAACCAGATTGGTGAGCTTGGACCGGTCGCACTCGTGCCTGACGGCATCGACGACTCCGCATAGCACGAGTCTGATGCCCCTCGCGTTCAGGTTCCCATGCAAGGTGCGGAGCGTTTCGGCAGCGGTGAAATCCACGTCATTCACGGCGGTTGCATCGATACATATCCAGGATAGTGGAGGGCATGCGTGTTCTGCGAGACCCATGATCTCCTCGCTGAGCAAATGGCAATTAGCGTAGTACATGTTGTGCATGAACCGATAGATCATGAGCCCGGGGATGGCCTGGGCCTTGGTGCTGATCGGCAGTTGCCGCCAACCGAGGACCTCGTCAGGGGCGAGCAGCATGTTGTTGACGAGGTAGCCGTGGCGCGTATGAACGATGAGGGAGAGGACAATAGCCAAGAGGATGCTTTGCTCTACCCCCACGAGGACCACCACCGCAGCCGTGATTACGGCTACCCAGAATTCCCAGGGACGTTCCACATAGATTTGCCTCAATCCCCGGAGGTCGACCAGTTCCATCCCTATCAGGAGCACCACGGCCGAGAGCACCGCCACTGGCATGTATGCCAGCGGGCCGGTCAAGAAGAGCAAGACCATGAGCACCACAAAGCTGGTTGTCAACTGTGCCAGTTGGCAATGGCCACCCGCGCTCTCAACCATCTGGGTCTTGGTCGGGCTGCCATTGACGACAAAGGCACCCGATAGGCCGGCACCCAGGTTGGCCAGGCATAGACCCACCAGATCAACATTCTCGTCGAAAGGCTCGTTGTAGCGGGCGGCATAGGCCTGCGATGTTGCGGCACTCTGGGCGAGGATCACCACGAACATTGCAAAGGCCGTGGGGACCAGGCCTCCAACCAGGGCGAAGCTGAAGTGCAATGCGGGTAGGCCTATCCTTGGCAGTCCGCTGGGGACGGGACCAAGGAGATGGACGCCGTACTCCTCTAGATGGAAGGCCCGGCTGGCGATGATGGCCCCGGCCACGGCGATCAGGGCGCCTGGAATCTGTTTGGAAATCCGACGTGAACCGAGGATCACCAGGATCACCGAAAGGGCAACCAGCAGGTCCACGGCGTGGATCTGGCGAAGCTGTGCCAGGGCCGTAACGACTTTCTGGACAGTACTATGGCCACCCCCGGGAAGACCCAGGATCCCTGAGACTTCGCCCAGGGCGACTTGGATGCCTACCCCGGAAAGGAAACCGACCAGCACCGTGCGGGAAAGGAAGTTGGACAGGAACCCCAATCGGGCCAAGCGGGCCAGCAACAGGAACACACCTGCCATGAGTGCGGTAAGGCCGGCCAGGGCAAGCCATTCGTCCGACCGGGGGGCAGCCAGGCCCACCAGGCTCGAGGCCAGAATGGCGGCCGTTGCAGAGTCGGCGCCGACGACGAGGTGCTTGGACGACCCGAAGATCGCATAGAGGGTCATGGGGATGAGGATGGTGTAAAGGCCCGTGATCACCGGAGTGCCGGAGATTTTGGTGTAGCCCATCACCTCGGGTATGGCCAGGGCGGCCAGTGTGAGCCCCGCCAGGAGGTTGGCGGGCAACTGGGCACGATCCAGGGGCAGGAGCCCCTGGAAAAGGGGCAGACGCCATCGAAACGGGTGATCAACGACCTGGCCCATCCCAATCTCCTGGTCTGGTGCATCCAGGATAGCTCGACAGGCTCCATGGCAAGGGTGCTCGCAGCCGAGAAAACTACGCAGGTCGGCCCGGCGGGCCCTGCACCATCGCGCAACCTGTCAACTTCTGGCTCCCGCCGGTCAACAATTAACGAAGGGGGGCAGAAGAAGAGCTGCGCTGCGATCTGCCCCACGTCAAGAACCGTCATGATCCCCGAGCCAACTGGCAGCAGGAGCCCAGGAATCCTGAACTGGTCATGGCCACGCTGGATGAGGGTAAGGAATTGCCTGGAAAGGCCGCCGCGGATAGCCCTATGTCCTGAGCAGAAAGAACCGCGTGAGGGGACTCTAGACCCATCAAAATGGCGCCAAGGTGCCATCGAACTGAATTGGAGGCCGGGGCGAGAGGGGCGTGCCCATTGGCCAAGAGTAAAAATTGCATAAGTTGCCGAATGGCACGGATGATGCTCCTGGGAAATCCCTCGCTGGCCTACCGGTGAGCTCGCATCCAAGGAAATCAGAATGAATCGTCCACCCCTCGCTCGCATCGCCTTTCTGGGCGGCTTCCTTCCTCGTTTGTGCGGAATCGCCACGTTCACGCACGATCTTTTTGAAGCCGTGGCCGGCGCCGCGCCGGCCTCTGAATGCTTCGTCTGCGCGGTGAATGACCGGAAAGAGGGTTACGCCTACCCTCCCCGAGTGTGGTTCGAGCTGGACCAGCAGGATCTGGCCTCCTACCGGCATACGGCGCACCTACTCAACACCTGCGATGTCGATGTGCTATGTGTCCAGCATGAGTTCGGCATCTACGGCGGGCCGGCGGGAAGCCACCTCCTTACCCTGCTCAAAGCCGTCCAGATGCCCATGGTCACGACGCTGCATACTATTCTTCGCGAACCCGACGCCACGCAGCGGGAGGTCATGGCCGAGCTGATCCGCCGAAGCGCCCGTCTGGTTGTGATGGCCCGGAAGGGTGCCGAGCTCCTGCAGTCAATCTACGGTGCCTCCATGGCCAAGGTGGAAATCATCCCCCACGGCATTCCGGACATGCCCAAGGCAGATTCCAGCTTATACAAGCCGCAGTTCGGCATGGCCGGCCGCCAGGTGCTGCTCACGTTCGGACTGCTCGGACCGGGCAAGGGTATCGAGCATGTCATCCAAGCCATGCCGGAGATCGTCCGGCGGCAGCCATCAACCGTCTACATGGTGCTTGGGGCCACCCATCCGCATCTCGTAGCCAGAGAGGGCGAACGCTACCGCGAAGGCCTCATGCAGCTAACCAAGGATCTGGGTGTCAAGGACCATGTGGTCTTCCACAACCGGTTCGTCGCCCTGGACGAGCTTAAGGAATTCATCGGTGCCACGGACGTCTATATCACACCCTACCTGAACGAGGCCCAGATCACCTCGGGCACCCTGGCCTACGTGTTTGGCGCCGGCAAGGCGGTCGTCTCCACTCCATACTGGCACGCCCAGGAGCTGCTGGCCGATGGCCGTGGCATCCTGGTACCGTTCCGCGATCCAGGGGCGATCGCCGCGGGCGTGCTCAGCTACCTGGACGATCCGGAGCTTATGCGGACGACTCGTGAGCGGGCCTATCGGATGGGGCGTGACATGATCTGGCCCACGGTGGGGCAGCGTTACCGTGACACCTTCCTCCGCGTCCACAAGGAGCGGCAGGCCGTACTTCGCGAAGTCAGCCTCCCCTCCCGGTGGGGCAGGCCTCCGGACGCCATGGCGGGGGCAGGGTGTGAGCGCGCCATCAGGAAGGGCGGCTGAAATGGACGAGGCCATGTCACGGAACCCGTAGGCCTGACGCTTCAGGACCTTGATCTTGTTGTTCAGCCCTTCCAGCGGCCTCTCCCTTCGGCGCCCGTTGGTATGCCTGGTTGAATTGAAGCAATGCTCTTTCATCCTGATGGAAGGGGTTTGCGCCAATCATGTCATTCACGAATGTAAAAATGTAAATCAGTGATACTTACCCGCATGGCCCGAAAGCTGCATCCTTTATGGTTCCTTGGAGGAACCTCCTCATGAACAAGCACCCCGTCCAGGAACCCAAACCGATCGCCCCATCTGATCCGAAGGGCCCCGAGATCGATCCGATGCCCGAAGGGCCATCGAGCTCCGATCCCGTCACCGCCTCAAAAAAAGTGGATGATCTCTCGCGGCATGAATCCCATTACGACCCCAAGCAGGTGCCCAAGCCCACCCACGAGCACCTTCGGTGCCCCAGCCGTACCCGGCAGGAAGCACCGCCATGGAACCCAGTGTGGCGCCTTCCCCATCCCGGAATGGAGGCCATTAACCGCCCCATCGAGCCTTCCATGACCTGAGGGTGGCCATATTTTCTGGGAAGGGAGTCCTTCTCCTTGATCCCACCGTGGCCCGCAATGTTCCTGGCAACAAGCTTGCTCCCGCAGGCGGCGACGCCGCCGGATTGGGCTGTGCTGCAGAGCCAGGGAGCGATCATCTCCGCGATCAAGGTGGACCCGCAGGATGTCTTCAATCTTTCCGATCCGCAGGAGAATACCTGGCTTGGACGTGAGGGGAACCGCCTGCACTGGACGACCCGGGAGCCGGTCATCCGCGCGGCGTTGTTGTTCAAGGTGGGGGACCGGGTCAGCGTCCGGCGTATCCGGGAGACCGAGCGCCTGCTACGGGCCATGGCCTTCCTGAAGACTGCGCACATCGACCCGGAAGTCCTGCCGGACGGCTCCGTGGCGGCCCACGTCTGGGTCCAGGACGCCTGGACGCTCAAGATCAGCGGCGGCTACCAGCAGGTGGGCGGACAGAAGAGCTCCGGGTTCGGCCTCCAGGAACAGAACCTCCTGGGCACTGGGAAGACCGTGGCCTTCAGCTACGCCCACAATCCCATCCAGACCTCGGGCACCTTCGAGTATTCCGATCCTGAACTGCTGGGCAGCACCTGGGCCCTGGACACCCAATACCAGCGCCTATCCGATGGCTCCGCCCGCATCCTGAACCTGCAGCGCCCCTTCCTGTCCCTGGACACACCCTGGTCCGCAACGATCCAGACAGCCTCCACCGGATCCTCCCTGGTGATGTACGACCGCACCGTCGGCATCTACTCGGCCACTTCCCAGCTGAACAACTGGACCCTGGGAGCAGCCTGGGCAGCCTTCCATAACGATTCCTACGCCTTGCGCCCCGGTGTGACGCTGGTGGAGCACGAAGCGCGTTACGGGACGCTGACCACCCTGGCGGACCCGGAAGGGCTCCCGGCCCCAAACCTGGCGCCACGGCGGCTCCGGGGGCCGGCCTTGAGCTTCTCCTTCCTGGTCGACGGCTTCCAGGTGTTCCGCGACATGCTGGGGATGGATTACCCGGAGGACTACAACCTGGGCTGGGCCGGATCGGTCCTGGCAGGGAGGTATCTCCCCAGCTGGGGCTCCACTGAACCGGCCCTCTTCGCCCAGACCCAATGGAGCAAGGCCTGGTCGGGTTCGGACCGGGACCTGCTGCTGGTCCAGGCCTCCGCTTCCGGCCGGAAGGGATCCGGGGCATGGGAGGACACCCTGGCGGACCTCACGGCGACCGGATACTGGAAGGCCTCGCCCTACCAGATCACCGCCGTCCACCTTGTCCTGGACACGTCCCGTCGGCCGGACCCCGAGGATGTGTACTACCTGGGCGCCACCCAGGGCCTGAATGGGTACCCGAACGATCTCCACCCGGGCGATGCACGCTGGCTGGTGTCCTTGAGCCAGCGCATGCTGACGGACCAGCGCTGGCTCGGCCTGGTGCGGGCGGGCTACGCGGTCTTCACCGACCTGGGGGCGATCCACCGAATGGATGGAAGCGGCTGGTCGACGCCCTATGCCGACGTGGGCGGGGGCCTGCGCATGGGGAACCTGAGGAGTTCGGCTGGCCATGTGATTCTCATCACCGTGGCCTTCCCGCTGGTGCGGGAGCCCGGCCAGAACCGTTGGCAACTCCTGTTCGGCAACACGGTGCAGTTCTGAAAGGCCGCGCCGGGCCGCTTGCCCTCCCGGGGGTCCTGCTGGCTCGCTCAGGCGGAAATCGACGCTTTGTCCGGCACCATCCACACCACGGTACAGGCGCGACTTGATGCAGCGCACCCTTGGCCGCCTCGAGACCCTCTGGCCGGGCAATGACCCAGCTGGCCGTATCGGCCCGACTTGGCCAACACGAGTGTTCCGGAGCACTGGGCACCCACCAGCTGCCGTTCGGGGTCGAGCCGAAATTGAGCCATCAACGCCGGGTCGGTGACCGCCTCCCGCGTCCGCATGGGTGATTCAGCAGCACTACTCGCTGGCGTGGTCGATCCAGAGGAGCTGGGTGCCGGTGGGTGTCTGGACCTGGCCACCGGCTTCCGCCGTCACGAATAACCGGAAGTCGTGCAGCGCCGTGACAGTCTTGAGGGTGCCCTCGCGTTGATCATTCACCATGAGTGCCCCGATGTTCTGCGCCGGCGAATCCTTGTCCGCACTCACCCACGCCACGTAGACGGCCGCCGGGGGTTGCAACTTCTGGGGGTCCGCCAGGTACTTGACCATCAAATCGATGGAGGTGTTCCCATTGCCCGCCTTCCCGAATTTGACTTGTCCCGAGGCTGCCGGGACGTCGGGGGACACACTCATGGTGCTGGCGTGCTGGAACATGGTGGGAAGGGTGCAGGCGGTGCAGGCGGAAAGGGCCAAAATGACCGTCGCCAAGGTCGAGTGGGAGGTTCTCATCAGTGCTTTCCTTTGGGCATAGCGACCGAGATTTTAGAGGTTCGGAGCCTAGCGCCTGAATTCAGGCAATTTCCTGGCCATTTAATAACATTAAATATATCATATACTTACACTGAAAGTGGTCATTCTGGGCCTCATGGCCATGCAAAATGGCTGAGATCGTGTCCTTGTCGCGGGCGTGCATGACCCTGGCCACGTTGAGTGTGGTCCTATAGGCCATAGCAGTTCCGTGATCACCTCCGCGGTGATTCCAAGCGGGTGGCTGAACTTGGCCCTGCCATGCACCAGGTGATGCCCCAACGCGGCCAAGGATGCCCCCTAGTGCGGCTTTCCAGCCAATCCATCAAGGAGTCCACCGCCACACTTGGGTTCGGTGCCCCCAGCGGCCGGGAGGATGTGTCCGCCTTGCCGATGCCTTCCACCCGCAAGGACGCCTCCGGCCTTCCAATCCACTCGACGGCTCCCTTCAGGATCAATCGCAGGCCGTCACCGGCCACGAACAGAGCGAATGTGATGGTCAACGATCCACCATTGATGGTCAGGATTGATGGATCAGCGGGCTTCATGGGTGTTTCCTATCAATTCTCACGCCAGGAGTACCGCATTCACCCAGGAGCCGCCGCTCATTGGTACCACTTGGCATTACATGGCATGCAAACAAATGAACGCTGCCTCCAAATTGCTTCGCCATTTTTTCCTTCAAAATGATTGGGCTGATACATCGCTTCGACCTGGTTGAGGCCTGGCCAAAACGAATGGAGAGCCGTCCATCTTTTGATTCCGGCTCCGCGCCTATCCCGCCAGAGAGCCTTCAAGGTTCGCATGCCCCCGCGATGATGGCATGGCATGAACCATGCTCTGATTCCGGCTGGCGTACGCCAAAAGTGCCGCGAGGCGGATAGGAAAGAGACCATGTTGCGAAGCCTGAAAGCTATCCATGGGTACCAAGTGAACGCCACCGATGGCGACATCGGCACTGTGGCGAATTTCCTCTTTGACGACAAGGATTGGACTGTCCGTTATCTTGTCGTGGAGACTGGTGGCTTCTTCGATAACCACCGAGTGCTTATTTCACCCATTTCTTTCGGTGAGCCCGATTGGTCGGCCAAACGGTTTCCACTGGCCTTGACCATGGCCAAGGTCAAGAACAGTCCCAGCATTGACACGGACAAACCTGTCTCCCGACAGCATGAGCAGGACCTCCACGGTTACTACGGCTATCCCTATTATTGGGGTTACTCAGGGATCTGGGGCATGGGCGGCTACCCGGGCATGCTCGCGAACGCCAGGTTCGACGAGCCGGCTACTGCAGGCCCCGGCCCAGCCCTTTATGACGTCCATTTGCGAAGCGCAGCGGAACTCCGCGGGTACCACATTCAAGGGAGCGATGATGCCATCGGCCACCTCGAAGATCTCATCATCGACGATGAAACTTGGGCCGTGCGGTATCTAGTGGTCGACACCAGCAACTGGTGGTTCAGCAAGAAAGTGCTGGTTCCCCCACTCTGGGCAGGGAAAATCAGCTGGGCGGAGAGGACTGTCTATGTGGACATGTCTCGGCAATCGATCAAAGACAGCCCCCAGTGGATTCCGAACGAGGCGATCGATCGTGAATACGAGACAGATCTCTATAGTTTTTATGGGCGCCCGGTTTACTGGTCCCTTGGCAACCTTCCGGTCGAGGAGGAGTCACCGCACCATGCGGGACTCGATACCAAATGAACCGTATGGCCTGCTCCGTTTTAGATAGGAGCCTGGTTCATGGCCTCGTTTTCGCGAAAGCATCGTGGGTGAAGGGCGTTCCGTCGGCGGCGGTCAGCGGCTTCTGCGCCGGGTGTTTGCGCAGGTGGTCGATCGTACGCCGGAAGTCGCCCAGCATCAGGTCCGCCATATCGCGGTTGAAACCATGTCGGATGATCAATCGCATCACCGCCACGTCGGTGATGTTCGGCAGCATCGAGTAGCCGGCCGCTTCCCAGCCGCAGGAAAAGATAATACTGGGAAACGATCTGACCCCCAGGGCGCGAGAAATTCAGGGCAAAAGTGGGCATGTTGCCCCCGCAGGTCGTTGACCATGAAGATGAGATCTTCAGGTAGGTCGCTTTGTTCGCGCCACACCACCCAGCCCACACCCAGCGGGGCCAGCCCGAATTTATGGCCCGAACTGTTGATGGAGCGGATCCGCGGTATCCGGAAGTCCCACACCAGGTCGGGCACCACGAACGGCGCGACGAAGCCCCCCGAAGCCGCATCCACGTGCATCGGAATATCCAGCCCCGCTTCCTGCGCCAGCCGATCCAAGGCCAGAGCCACTTCCGCCACTGGCTCGTATTGACAGGTGAAGGTGACGCCGAGGGTCGGCATCACCCCGATCGTGTTCCTATCCACCCGCTTCGGGGCTTCTTCCGGGGTCATGCCCAGCCGGCCGCGCTCCAGGGGAATCTCCCGAAGCTCCACATCGAAGTAACGGGCAAACTTGTGCCAGCAGACCTGGACGGGGCCGGTAACCAAGTTCGGCCGATCACTCGGTTCGCCGGCAGCGCGCATGCGCTCACGCCATTTCCATTTCATTGCCAATCCCCCCAGGATGGAGGCTTCACTGGATCCTGCGCTCGAGCAGCCGATCGTGCTGGCCGCTAGGCACGTTCCAGGGGTTGGCCAGGATAGGGACGCATCGACTCTCCAGTTCGGCTGTGGCGGGGTACTCGTCCTTGTCGATCCTGTTCTTGTCCAGCGACGCATCCATCAGCGGGTGGATCTCGGCGTCGAGACAGGTCGTGCAGAACGTGGCCAGGTTCTGCCGGGCATTGCCGTCCAGGATCCGTTCGTCGCTCACCAGCGCATGGGCAATGTCCGACCGTAACCCCTCCATGGGCATCCGATATCTGGGCACCCCTTGACCCATTGCTTCGGTCCCATGGATTCCTGTGTCCAGGATGCTGAGGACATCCTCTCGCTTGCAGAGGGCCATCAGAATTTCCTTTCCTCATGAAGTTCCCCGGGGACATGAACTCGGCGCGCAATCTCCTCAAAGCCACCACCAGAAGAGGTAGGCAAGATTCTGAAATGCCCTCCGATAGGCAGGAAGGGCATGCCACTCGTCCAGGGTGAAAAGTCGGCTGTGGGTCCGATCCTCATCCAGGGCTTTTTGCAGTTCGATAAACAAGGCCCTGCACCGCACCATCAGGTTCAGCTCCAGGTTGCGCTTGAAGCTGAAGGAATCGAGATTTGCGGTGCCAATCAGGACAAGATCCTCGTCCAGCAAGGCAACCTTGGCATGGAACACCCGCTCCCGGCGCTCCCATATGCGAACCCCCGCCCGGAGCAGTCGCCCGAAGGTCGCTCGGCTGGCAGCCTGGGCAAAGGGGTGATCGGAATTCCCTGGTGCGATGAGGTCCATCCCTACGCCCCTCCTCGCCATCCGCAGGAGCACCCGCAGGAACTGGGGGTCAGGAATGAAGTAGGCATTGGCGAACACCGCCCTCTTTTGCAACCGCCTGAGAATCAGCAGGAAGTGGTGGCGAATGGCCCACCTTCCACCCCAGAGGCTCGACGCGATCTGGATCGGAACATCGCAGTGCCAGCCTGGTTCTGCTACGGGCGTTCCCGGAACAGACCGGGGTCCGGGCATCGTTCCACCCGTGCGCCTCCAGGATTTCAGGAAGTCCGCTTCCAACTGCTCGATTGCGGGTCCCTGAAGTTCAATCCCCAGATCCCGATAGTATTTTGGAGGAATTTCATCGTTATATTCATTGCTCCAGTTGGCGCTGCCCACCATGGCCCTGGTCCCATCCGCGATCAGCAACTTGCGGTGATTGCGGCGCCGCCACAGGCGCCAGGGTAAGCGCCAGCCGATGGGGTGGAAAAACCGGACATCCAGACCGGAGGCCCTGATCATCCTCACGGCGCCCCAGCTGCCCAAATGGTCGACCACGCCTCGGACTTCGACCCCTCGTGCCTGTGCCTCCTGCAGGCTGGTCATCAGGTCTCGCCCGGTGGTGTCGTCTGCCCATTCGTAAATCTCGAAGTGGACCGTCAACTGGGCTCTTCCGATCAAAGTCCGGAGGCAGCCTAGGATCTCAGTCCCTGAAGGAAGGAGCCGAACATCATTGCCTTCCGACAGAGGCAGACGGTAGCGCTCCCCGTAGCGCAAGAGCCGCTGCCACAGGCTCGCGACCCGCCTTCGGATGAACGATGGGGTTGCCGGGATCACTCTTTGCGGCATGCCAGCCTACCCTCCAGCAATCCACCGGTCAGGGGGCACCCACCATGGGCTCCGCTTGGATTCGTCAGATCTGTTTTCCCTCCTTGAACCTGACCCAGCCTCTTTTGGCGATGTATCTCATGAACTTGACGATTCTTCGCACCGATTCGTCAATGTCGTCTCCGGTTTTTTTGCTGAGAATGCGGGCGATGTCCAGGATGCACCGGCTCCCGTCCAGGCTGAGCCAGGCCGAAGAGGCGAGCTCGTCCAACTCGATGTCCGAGACGGGGTTCCGGTGGGCGAGCCGGGCCAGCAGCCTCTTGACCGGGTTGATCTCGAACTCCAGGACGACCTTGCCCGCCTCGGTCACCCTGAACCGGTGATGCTTGATCTCAGGGACGTAGAGGACGAAGTTGTCCTTGGCGGAGTCCTGCGTGGTCATTCTGCCCGAGCCTTGCGCAGGGAGTACCAGTACATCCAGGCTCCCAGCAGCACGAACATGACCAGTGCCAGCAGATTGTTCTTGGAGACCGCCGGGAACAACTTGAGCCCGAAGGCGATGTTCACCCCGAGGGCGGCGAACATCCCGACGACGATACCCATCAGGGCGCCTCCGGCCACCAATCCCGAGGCGAGCAGAACGCCCTTGTCGACGGCGACGGCCTCCTCATCGCCCTGTTGCTTCGCTTTCCGTTCCACCAGGGACCTGATGATGCCGCCCGCGAAGATCGCCGAAGTCAGGCCCAGCGGAAGGTAGATGCCGAGCGCGATGGCGAGGATCGGAAGGTCCACCAGGTAGCAGAAGACGGCCAGCGCCACCCCGACGGCGACCAGCGTCCACGGCAGTTGGCCGGTCATGATGCCCTGCACGATCAGCTTCATGAGCGTCGCCTGGGGAGCGGGAATGGCCATGCTCCCGACTCCGTAGGCCTTGTTCAGCATCATCAAGGTTCCTGCACAGGCGATCGATGCCACCGAGAGGGCGACGAACATGCCCACCTGGTTGGCTCTGGGATCACCCCCGATGATGAAGGTGGTCTTGAGGCTCTGGGAGGTGCCGCCCGCCACGGCGATGGCGACACAGATGACCGAGCCGATCATGAGCACGACCGTCATGCCGTGAGTGCCGGTATGCCCCATGAGCTTCAGCACGGTGGCGACCACGAGCAGGGCCGCGATGGTCATGCCTGACACGGGGTTGTTGGACTCGCCGATCAGGCCGACCATCCGGCCCGAAACCACCGCGAAGAAGAAGCTGAACACCACGGCCATGATCCCGCCGACCGGGCCGCCGCCCACGACCGGAACGAACCAAACCAGGAGGAAGCCCAGGACCGCCGCCGCGATGACCCAGGTGAGGGGCGTCTCGCGATTCACCCGGGTCACCGGTCCAGCTTCACCTTTGCCCATGCCCCCGGCAGCCAGCTTGAAGCTCCTGTAAATGGCGGGAAGGGATCTCGCCAGCGATATGAAGCCTCCGGCCGCGACGGCGCCCGCGCCGATATAGCGGATGTAATGGGACCAGATGGAGTTTGCATCCATCTGCGAGATCAGGACCGTGGAGGGGAAGACCGGCTGCGCCAGCCCGGTCCCGAACAGCTTCAGCAGAGGGATCAGCGCCAGCCAGGCGATGACGGAACCGGCGAACATCATGCCGGTGGTCTTGGTGCCGACGATGAAACCGACGCCCAGAAGGGAAGCCAGGGTGTCCATGCTGACGATGGTGCCCTGGTAGGGTTTGATGGTGTAGGCAGCCTCTTCGCCCCAGAACGCGAAGCCGCCGGCGAGCAGCTTGAAGGTGGCACCGAAGCTGATGCCCATGATGATGGTCTTGAATCCGCTTGCGCCCTCGGTTCCCGTGACGAGGATTTCCGCGGCGGCCATCCCCTCGGGATAGATGAGCGTGCCGTGCTCCTCGACGACGAGGTACCGGCGCACGGGGGCGATGAAGGCAACCCCCATGAGGCCGCCGATGACCGTCACGATGATGCACGTCGTGACGCTCAGGCCGAATCCGAGCATGATCAGCGCCGGGAGGACGAAGATGATGCCGCCTGAGAGGGCCTCGCCCATCGCGGCCAGGGATGAGACCAGGTTCGCTTCCAGGATGTTGTTCCGCTTGAAGACCTTCTTCAGCAGGCCGATGGCCAGGATCGCGCCGGGGACGGCCGAGGCGATGGTCATGCCCACCTTGAGGCCGAGATAGGTATTCGCCGCGCCGAACAGGAGCGCGAAGAGGATGCCCATGATGATGGAGTAGCCCGTGATCTCAGGCATCGCCACGGTCGTGGGGACATAGGGCACATAGTCGGCGCCCGGGCAGCCGCCATAGGCGTTCTTGGATAACCCGAGCTTTGTGACTGGTTTTCCCATGGTAGTCTCCCCTTATTTCAGTTGCGCGAGAACCGAGGTCAGGAATTTCCACGTGTTGGCCACCGACTTGATGCTCAGGTGCTCCTCAGGGGTGTGCACGTTGTAGAGGTTCGGACCAAAGCTGATCATGTCCGTCTGGGGCAGTTCCACCCTGAGCAGGCCGCATTCAAGCCCTGCGTGGATGGCTTTGATCTGGGGGGCGATGCCGAAAACGTCCTGGTAGACCCTGGCGCACAGTTCCCGGATCCTGGAATCCGCCTGGTACTGCCAGGCGGGATACGCGCCGGTCCTGGCGCTCTTGGCGCCAGCCAGGCCTGCCAGGATCTCCACCCGGCGGGCCAGGCTCTCCCGGATCGAATCGACGCAACTCCTGATCATGACCATCAGCTTGATGGACTCGCCCGACTGCTGCAGCACGCCGAGGTTCAGGCTGCTTTCCACGAGACCTTCCAGGTCCATGCTCATGGACTGGACCCCATTGGGGGCGACCACGAGCAGGTCGATGAGCTTGTCCGTGGAAGCGCGGTCCAACTGGCGCGCGGCCTTGTCGCCGGCGGTCATGACCACGCTGATGTCCGGATCCGCTTTGGCGAACTCCTTTTTCAGGTCCTTGGACAGGCGATCCACGATGGCTTTGATCTTGGTGAGGACCGGGGCTTGGGCCGTGATGGTCGCTTGCGCTTCCCGGGGGATCGCATTGGATTTCGCGCCTCCCGACACCGAGACGATGGCGAACGCCCCGGCCGCTCGGGCGGCATCGAGGATCCGGCCCAGGAGCTTGATTCCGTTCGCCCGTTGCTGGATGATTTCAATTCCCGAATGCCCGCCCTTCAGGCCCGAGACCTCGATGTGCAGCGAGCTGCCAGCGGCCGGCTCCCAGCGGGTGGCGAACTCGCATTCGACACTGACTCCGCCCGCGCAGCTGACAGAGAACACGCCTTCTTCCTCGGAATCGATATTCAGCAACGTCTTCCCGGTGAGATGGTCGGCCTTGAGGGCATGGGCCCCATCCATGCCGGTCTCTTCGCTGGTGGTGACGAGCAGTTCGATCGGCGGGTGGGGGATGTCCTTGCTGTCCAGGATGGCCAGTCCGCACGCCACGGCGATGCCGTCGTCCCCGCCGAGGGTGGTGCCGTCCGCCCGCAGGAAGTCCCCTTCGATCTTCAGGACCAGCGGATCTTTGGAAAAATCATGCTTGGACCCCTTGATTTTCTCACAGACCATGTCCATGTGCCCCTGGATGATCACGGCGGGGGCATGCTCATAGCCCGCGGTTCCAGATTTCCGGATGATCACGTTCAGGGCTTGGTCTTGAAATGCCTCGAGCTTCCTCTGTTTGGCGAAATCGACCAGGAAGTCGCTCACCTGCTTTTCGTTGCCTGAACCTCTCGGTATCTTGGTCAGTTCTTCAAAGTAGTGGAATACCTCTTTGGGTTTCAATGGCTCTAGCATCCGAATCCTCCCCAAGTGTTCATTCAAAATTTTTCAAGCCAGTTCCAATAAGCAATTTCAGATCCAATCGTTAAACACATATAATTCAATAGTTTAAATATTACTGACGCCGGCCGCGCCATGGATTTACCCGAAATGACTTGGCATCCTTTCAAATTGAATGAGAGCAAGCCTGCGACCCGATTCCGCGGGCACCGCCAGCACGGTCCCAGTCCCGTGGGCCCGCACACAAACAGTTAGCAGTTCAGGGGGCGGGTTCCGGTTGGCCTTGCGTGCATGACGATCCAAGCCCCCCGGAATTGCGGGGTTGAACAAGCTCGTTCGCAGCCGGAGCCGTAGCGATCGTTATGCGGAATTCGGGGTGGGACGTGGTCGCTTGGACAGGCTGGACGCTCCGTTGCTGTCTCGCCAGGCCGCCATGCTTCTCGTGGAGAATCGGCCAGTTGCCTCGATGCTGGGATTGGGCCAGACCCTCCCCAGGCCGGCGGGGTTCGCCACCGGAGGGGTTGGAGTGCTGGACGCTTTCGGGACGGTCATGAGCTGGATTCCTTGGGCGGTGCGCGGGGTCGCGGCAGGTGCTTGCGAACCATGACCACGCCACAATCCGGGCACAGGAGATCTCGGCATTCAACGGCCAGTGGAACTGGATCCTCGCCCTCGTCGGGGGCAGGCTTGCGCCAGAGGTCCGGAATGGTCTGGTCGCCGAGGAGGGCCTTGGCCTTCTCCAGGGTTCCGCCGGGGCGTGGCGAGGCATAGAGGCCGAAGTGGCGGACCTTCGTGAACTGCTCCGGGAGCACGTGAAGGAGGAAGCGGCGGAGGAAGGTGATCTCGGGAAGGGTGGCGGTGGCCTTGCCCTTGGTCCGGAAGGTCACCTGGCCGCCGGCGACATCGAGGAGCCGGGAGTTGGCGATGCCGACCCGGTGCACGTAGCGGCCCAGGTAGGCCAGGGCGTGCCAGGCTTGCCGGTAGGGCCGCTTGGCGTAGACCACCCATTTCTGCTTCCAGAGCTTGGCCATAAGGATGTTGAAGGCCAGCTCTGTCAGTCCCAGTTCGCCGCGGCCCTGGGCCTCGCGCAGGAGGTCCATGAACTTGCCTTTGAACAGCGCGCCCATGCGATGGACATGGAACAGGAACTTCTGGGAGGTCGGGACCCAGCGGCTCCCGTCCAGGGCGAGGCCGCCTGCGGACACCAGGCCGTGGAGATGCGCGTGGTAGCGCAGATCCCGGGTCCAGGTGTGGAGCAGGAAGGTCACTCCCAGCGTGGCTTCCAGGTGGGTCCGGCCCAGTTCCAATACCGTTGCACTGGCCGCCTGGAACCGGATGCCTTGTAGCAGGCGCGGCCGGTTCATGGAGAGCGGTCGGAGATTGGCTGGCTCGGTGAACACCAGATGGAAGTGGCCCACCGGCAGGAGCCGTTTGGCCCGGGCCTCGATCCACTTTTCCTGGGCCAGGGCCTGACATTTCGGGCAATGCCGGTTGCCGCAGGAGTTGTAGCTGGGATGCTCCCGGCCGCATTGCGGGCAGAGGTCGAGATGACCACCCTGGGCGGCTGTGCGGCAGCGGCTGATGGCCCGGAGGACCCTCTTCTGGCGATTGGCCAGCGACGCGTCCGTCTCCAACTCAGGAAGGCGGCGTCTCACGAGTTCCGCAATGTCGAACCGGGGTCGGGGATAGGCCACCGACTACGTGGTCAGGCCATCCAATGGGCTGCGCACCGCGGCGATCTGGCTGACCGAAACCTGCGTGTAGATGGTGGTGGACTTGATGGACTTGTGGCCGAGCAGCACCTGGATGACCCGCAAGTCCGTCTGGTCCTCGAGGAGGGCTGTGGCGAAACGGTGACGAAGCATGTGAGGCGTGACCACCTTGCCGATGCCCGAGGCTGCCGAAGCGCATAGTAGGGCGCGGCGAGCCGTGTCCGGGCAGAGGGGACGGCCATATCTGGTGGAGAACAACTGGGGCGGCGTGGGCCGCTCGTACTTCCAGTAGCTCCGGAGCATCTCCAGGAGGGTGGGGCTGAGCATGACCAAGCGCTGGCCGCCGCCCTTGGCGT
>Ga0326727_10001447_pt1 | contig 87768 bp, 91 predicted proteins | sample MB2enrmetagenome_FD_207643 | JGI IMG/M metagenome (GOLD analysis project Ga0326727, IMG submission 207643) | Lab enriched peat soil microbial communities from McLean, Ithaca, NY, United States - MB29MY | ecosystem: Environmental > Terrestrial > Soil > Wetlands > Peat | place: USA: New York...
GTAAAGGACAAGGTCGAAGGCCTCGCGCTGGGAGCGGACGACTACATCACCAAGCCCTTCAACTTCTCCGAGGTTCTCGCGCGCATTCGCGCAGTGCTCCGCACCCGGGAGCTCATCGGCCAGATAGAGGAGCGCGAGGCGCGCATCCGCATAGTCGAGGCCATATCCGAGCGCGTGCTCGGCTTCGCGTCGGGCCTCAGGGCGCCCATCCTCGACATAGAGGCCCAGGCCCGCGAGCTCGAGCCGGAATGCGGCTCTGCAAGGAGCTTCGTCGAGCGCACGCGCAAGGAAGCCCAGGCCGCCGTCGCCGAACTCGACGCTCTCAACTCGGCTGTCGCCTCCCTCAAGGCCGAGGCCGATAGCCTCAAGACCTCAGAGACCGCCCTACACGCCATCAAGATGAAGTACCGTGGTCATCTTGAACAATGAGGAGGTGTAAAAAATGATCACCGAAGGGAAGCGCAAGGTCGTCGATCTATTCACGCAGGGACGCAAACTCTATAAGCTCATGAAGTTCCCTGAGGCGCAGAAGTGCTTCGGCGAGGCTTTGGAAATCGACCAGAACGATGGTCCCAGCAAGGTCTATTACCTCCGCTGCAAATTCTACATCGATGACCCGCCGCCCGAGGATTGGGACGGCGTGTTCGTGATGACGCATAAGTGAGGACAATCGGGATGGCTAAGCTAAGAAAAGAAGAGATACCGCTTCTCGTCGCAACAACCCTCGGCAAGGAGACCAGCTTCTCCGGCACGCTCCGGTTCAAGGATTCGCTCCGCATCCGGGGCAAGTTCGAGGGAGAGATAGACTCGATGGGCAGGCTCCTTATCGACGACGACGCGGTCGTCAATGCGCGTCGCATCCGCGCGTCCAGCGTGGTCGTGGGCGGCGTCGTGCATGGCGACATCGAGGCGGTCGATCGCCTCGAGATGCTGCCGAGCGCAAAGGTCTACGGCAACGTACGCACCTCCAAGCTCAGGATCGCAGACGGTGTAGTCTTCGAGGGTAAGTGCGAAATGATTAGAGATTCCACCACCTTCGATCCCTTCACGGCCGCGTCGAAGAACGATTCCTAGCGTGCCCCCCCTCGTCTCCTCGGGAGTCGGCGCGGCGGCGGCCGATCTATTCGCGGTCTTCTCTGAGCGCGGCCTTCGCCTTGTCTGTGCTGAGTCCTGCACAGGGGGCCTCGTCACCGAGGCAATAACGGACATACCGGGATCTTCCGCCGTGCTCTGGGGAGGTGTCGTCTCGTATTCGAACGAGTGCAAGGAGAGATTCCTCGGCGTAAAAGCTGCTACCCTCGCCTCCTTCGGAGCTGTATCGCGCGAGGTAGCGGCACAGATGGCGGAGGGCGTCCTTGCCGCTTCAGGTGAGGGAGGCGCGGACATAGCGCTCGCGATAACGGGCATCGCGGGCCCCGACGGCGGCAGCGAGGAGAAACCCGTAGGCACGGTTTGGTTCGCGTGGCGTACTCGAGACGGACGCAGCACTGAGGCCTGCGAGCGCTTCCCCGGCGATCGCAGCGCAGTGAGGGAAGCGGCCGCAATGCGCGCGCTCGAGGGAGCTTCCGAGCTAGCGCGCGCATTATAATAAGGGCCGTTGACGGCGCAGTTGACAAGAGAATTACGCCGGTCTATAGTTGAGAAAAGAGAGTGTCAAGCGGCATCGCCGTCTAGTAAACGGCAGTCATGGCGGGATCCAGTTTCCGCCCGCTCCGGGTCAGATTAAAACCACCCTGATTCGAGACGACTCGCTATTCCCGACAATCATCGGATCTTCGAGAAGGAAAGGGCCTTGAATCGATAGGCCCGCCGTACACAATGGACAACTCAGAGCAACGTTCGGAAAAACCCATGGCGATCATTCGTAAGCGGAAAAGTATCGAGCAGTCAGAATCCCAGATAGGTCTCGCCGACGAAGGCGAGGCTCCCGCCGTGGACCAGAGCGAGCTCGTAAGCTTCGCCTCGCCCGGCGAGGACGATAGCCCAGCGGCCGAGGTGCCACAGGACTACGAATCCAGCGAGGTTTCGGCTTCCGAGGATGAAGGCGAAATCAGCGCGCGCCCTGTGCGCATCCGCGTCAAACGAAGGGCGCCTCGCGCTGATGGAAGCCCAGCCTCCCCGCGGGCCGAGTTGGGCCTGCCCCCCGACGCGCCACCTACGCCCCGTACAGGTGAAGCCATGGAGAGCCGCGACGCTATGCAGGCCGGTTTCGTCCATCGTCAGGAGAATGAGCGCTACGGCAGCCAGGCGGCGGCCGGTATCGGACCTCAAGCGGGAGGAGACCAGGGCGGCAAGACCGACTACGGCGAGAACCGCTCGCGGCTATCGATCAACGATCTGACCCAAAGCGGCCTAAAGGAGCTTAGGGACTTAGGCGTCAAGTACGGCATCAACCACGAGGAGATGATCGCCTTCAAGAAGCAGGAGCTCATCTTCTACATTTTGAAGGCCCACACGGACCGAGGTGGCATAATCTACGCCTATGGTTCCCTCGAGATACTACCCGACGGCTACGGCTTCTTGCGCTCGCCTCAGAATTCCTACCTTCCCGGTTCCGACGATATCTACATAAGCCCCAGTCAAATCAGGCTCTTCAACCTCAAGACCGGCGACACGGTCTACGGCCAGATACGCAGCCCAAAGGAGGGCGAGCGCTTCTTCGCCATGCTCCGCGTCGAGCAGGTCAATTTCGACGAACCTGCGGTCGCTCAGAACCGCATCCCCTTCGAGAACCTCACGCCTCTGTATCCCCACGAGCGGCTTAACCTCGAAACGGACACCAAGGAAATCTCGACCCGCATCATCAACCTCTTCTGCCCTATCGGCAAAGGCCAGCGGGCACTCGTCGTATCACCGCCTAAGACCGGCAAGACGATCCTCCTCCAGAAGATCGCCAACGCCATAACGACGAACCACCCGGAGGTCTACCTCATCGTTCTCCTCATCGATGAGCGCCCTGAGGAAGTCACGGACATGGAGCGCACGGTCAAGGCCGAGGTCATATCCTCGACCTTCGACGAGCAGGCCACACGTCACGTCCAGGTCGCCGAGATGGTGCTCGACAAAGCCAAGCGCCTCGTCGAGCACGGGAAGGACGTCGTTATCCTCCTCGACTCGATCACCCGTCTCGCGCGCGCCTATAATCAGACCGTGCCGACGAGCGGCAAGATCCTGTCGGGCGGCGTGGACTCCAACGCCCTGCATAAGCCGAAGCGCTTCTTCGGTGCGGCGCGTAACATTGAGCAGGGCGGAAGCCTCACGATCATCGCGACGGCCCTTATCGATACCGGAAGCCGCATGGATGAGGTCATCTTCGAAGAATTCAAGGGCACGGGTAATATGGAAATCAACCTAGATCGCCGCCTATCCGACCGCCGCACCTTCCCCGCAATCAACATCAAGAAGTCCGGCACCCGGAAAGAGGAGCTCCTTCTCACCGAGGAAGAGCTTCAGAAAATATGGGTACTTCGCAAGGTCATCAACCCGATGGACGATGTGGAGATAATCGAGCTCCTCATTGACAGAATGATGAAATCCAAGAATAATGAAGTGTTTTTGAAGTCTATGAATACTCCGACCTAAGTCGGGGCATGATTATAGAGTAGTTCTCCGCAATCCTTACCGTCGCGGAGAATTCCAAGATGAATTGCGCTTAATATAGAGCGATTCGTCAGGCTGGCTTTCAGACATTTGTTTTGCGGAGGCATGCAATGAAAAGCGGTATCCACCCCAAGTATGAGATGGCGACCATTACTTGCGCCTGCGGAAATGTCATCGAGACCCGTTCGACGGTAAAGAATATCCAGGTGGAAATTTGTTCCGCCTGCCACCCCTTCTTTACCGGCAAGCAAAAACTCGTCGACACCGCTGGACGCATCGAGCGCTTCAACAAGAAATACGGCATCAAGAAAGCCGAAGAGAAGTAAGCTCTCGCACCGTAACGAAACGGCCGCTCCCGAAAGGAAGCGGCCGTTCTCTTTTGTGAGTATCCGGATAGAATGTAAAGCGCAGAGCCGCAGAGTCCAACCGTAGACGCAAAGAAGCCCCAAGTAAGCTAATTTCAAAAGTCGGTTCCTTTGAGACTCGGAGCCGTAACGAATTTGCCGCATCGTCGCCACCTTGGGCGGAACAAAAAACGGCTTAGGGCCGACTTTCCTCGGAGGCCCTAAGCCGTTTTTTGTTCGCGCCTTTTGAGGGCGACGATGTGTTTAGTCTTTCTCTATGTCCCTGAGGATCGCGGCCATCCGGGCGCAGGCGCGGCCGCGATGGGAGAGAAGATTCTTTTCGGCCACCGAGAGCTCGGCCACGCTCTTGCCCAAAGCAGGCAAAAAGACTATCGGGTCGTAGCCGAAACCGCCCTCCCCCCGCGGCGCGCGCAAAAGTTCGCCGGGGCAGGCCTCTTGGACAGCGAAGACGCGCTCCGCGTCGAGCACAAGGACGAGGCAGCAGACGAAGGCGCACTCGCGGTCCGGCTCAGCCTCCATCTTCTTAAGCAAATAGGCGTTGCGTTCGGCCGCATTGAGTTTCGTCGCCCCGCCGTCTGGAGAGCCGTAGCGTGCGGAAAACACGCCCGGCGCGCCTCCCAGAGCGCGAACAGATAGGCCAGAATCATCAGCAAGGGAAGGCCGGTTCAGAAGGGAGTAGAGACTACGGGCCTTTTTGACCGCATTCTCGAGGTAAGTCGAGCCGTCCTCTACGACATCGAAGTTTGCAAGCCCCGCGTCCACCGGGGTCTTGAGGTTATGCCCAGGCAGGGCGGGGCTAAGTTCGAGGAGTTTATTGGCATTGCCCGTGGCTACGAATAGTTCCATGACTCTCGACCATAGCCTTAGCCCCCGCCAGGAAGCAAGGCCCCTTCAGCCCTCGTTGTAGTGCTTGCGAAGATAGTAGAGGCCCGAATCTACAGTGCCCTTAGGTACTCCGAGGATGCGGGCCACAATCGAATTAGGCACAATGATTCTGAATTGGCTCATCTCAGCCAAGACTTTTTCGTAGCGATCCTTCTCGCGGATAAGCGAAAGCTCGAGCCTAGTACGGCGGACTTGATCTGTCTCCTCGGCGAGGCGAGCCTGGAGAATCCTCTGCCTGCACCAGGATGCGTTCCGGCGCTGCATAAGATGGTCTACACGATCGCTCTCTGAAACAAGCGATCGGCGAGCCTGCTCGATCGCTGCGCCGAGCCAGGACGGATCAACCCCGGAAGCGGCCGCGACTCGTTCGATACTTTCCTCGTCGATCTCCCAGGCACACTTGATTGCAAGGAAGATAAGACGACTCGAGTACGCGGCTTTAGCGGGTCCCGGCAATGAACCGCCCCGCGCGCGAGGCCGTCGCTTTTGCCTCCGCCGTCCGACGGGCTCCGGCGCCGACGAGGGATGGGACCTAGAGCCTTCATCCTCCCCGTACGGCAAGGCTGCTAGGCGCTCGCAGACGAACTCACGGTCAGTCTTCAGCCGTCGATCCCTCCGGACCGTCCGCGCTAGATAACGTAGGCTCGAGGCAAGGTAGGCGTCGAAGGGCAGGCCTCTATCCTCGAAGTGGTCGAAGAGCTTCGATATCCGGCCCCGGTACTTCATGAGAGCCTCAGCGGCGTCGTCCTCATTATCAAAGCCATATCGTTGATAGTCGCCATAGACGAGCTCGGCAACCCTTTCCATGATACGCTCCCGCCCTTCCCCGGTCAGACGGTATGAGAGTACTAAGTCATGCAAAGTTGTTTCGGTCATAGATGCCTCCTGAGCATGAAGATCAGGTGCAGTTTCCGTGCCTTTTGCATGACTCGGGATCAGAATGAATGGTTTTTGTTTCGACAATGTTACGAAAACATTTTCGTAAAAAGACTTAGCGTAAGCCGTTTTTTCTAATAAAAAACAAAAGAGGATCCGCCGGCTTGCGCTTTTTACCCTCTTTGTGGCAATGGATTCATTTTCGCTTATGAACGCTCGTTCACGGAGAGCGATTAAACCTCTAAGCGAGGGCCCCTACTCTGTCGGGAACCAAGAAGCGAAGGCAGCCACGAGTCTGTCCTTCACGTCCTCAAGCTCGCCCTTCATCATGAGGCCGGCAGCCAGACGATGTCCGCCACCCCCGAAGGATGCAGCGATCGAACCGACGTCGATCCGCTCGCGGGCGCGCAAGCCCACCGTGCATTCTGTCTCGCCCTCTTGCCTGATGATCATAGCGGCCTCGCAGCCGGCGATCCCGAGGAGGAGCTGGTAAAGCGTATCCGAATCGCGACTCGCAAGGCCGTAGCGCTGCTGATCGTCGAGCGTAACGAACGAGAGTAGGAGGGCTCCACCATAGTGAGCCTCGGTGCGAGTAAGGATCTCGCCCATAAGCTTGCGCGAAAAGAGGCTCTTGCCGCCATACATAAGGTTATAGACTCGCTTGGGCGAGGCTCCTGCGGCGACAAGGCGGCCTGCGGCCTGGAAAGTCTCAGCGGAAGTCTCGTCGAGATGACGAAAGTAGCCTGTATCCGTTCCGAGGCCGAAAAGCAGAAGCTCGGCCTCTTCTTTTGTAGGGGAGCCCCCCATGGCCTCGATGAGCTTCAAGACCATAGTGGTGACCGAAGGGGCCTTATCGTCAATGAATATGACATCGCCGGAGGCATTGCCCGACGCATGATGATCAATAAAAGCGAGGGGCACCTTGGGCAGGGTTTCGGCGACCGAGCCGATACGTTGGAGGCTCGAGCAGTCGAGGATAAGGGCGGCAGCGCGCTCCGAGGGATTCTCGGGCGGAACGACGTCCGAGAAACGGTTTTCATAGGCGATAATCTCCGTTCTAGTAAAGGGGCCGGCAGAGCAAAGATATACAGTCTTGCCCGATCGCTGAAGGAAGGAAGCCAAAGCAAGCTGAGAACCGACACAATCTCCGTCGGGCTCTTTATGTCCGATGATGTAAAAAGGCCCGTGCCGATCGATGAAATCGAGGAGCTCGGGAGGAACAGAACGCATAGATACAGCCTTTCTTCGCCGTTAATGTGCCGGGCTTTAGGCCTTAGGCGGACAGCGAGACTAAAACGGTAGCCGCAGGGCGAACCCTGAGGCTAAAAATCGATTTTGAAATCGTCGGAAGTGAACTTACCCGCACCTTCGGCCGGCGTCAATATACCCCAGGTCGCATCATGCTGGTCTGCAAGGACATAGAGCCTTAAATGATCGAATTTCCCGTCTTTATAAAAGATCGTCATATAGGGAAAACTTGGATCGTTATCGCGGACGAGTTCGGCTTTACCGCCGGGCACGAACCAGCGGGCAGGCAGATAGACGACGCCGACATCCGCGCTGCCTTTCCGATAGATGACGCTATAGCCATCGGCATGAGAGTAGACCTTGACCACGTCCAACCGGACGGGATAGTAGGCGGAGGTCTCTGCAGCCAGGGCACAGGCAAGGATGGCGACGAGGGCGATGACGATAGTTGCTCGTTTCATTAGATATCCCTCCGTTTAGTAGAAATTATAGCCCATACTGGCGACAATGCAAGTGCGAAAGGCTTATAGTCCGGGAATGAGAGGTCAAAAAAAGTTGCGCGACCGTGCCCAGGCTGTGTATGGAATCCTCGCGCCCCTGTGGCCCGACGCAAAACCCCTCCTCGCCTATAAAGACAGCTTCGAGCTCGTCTGCGCGGTGGCTCTCTCGGCCCAATGTACTGATGAGCAGGTAAATCGGGCGACTCCCGCGCTCTTCGCGGCATGGCCCAATCCCACGGCCATGGCCCGGGCCGACCCGCTCGAGGTGGAGGCCGTCATCAGGAGTTTGGGATTCTTCAGGGTAAAGGCCAGGCATCTTGTAGAGGCCGCTCGGATCATTGAAGATCGCTTCGGAGGCCGGGTTCCCGGCACGATGGAGGGCCTCCTCGAATTGCCCGGCGTGGGAAGGAAGACCGCCAATCTCGTGCTTTCGGCCTGCTTCGGCCAGCCCGGCCTCATAGTCGATACCCACGTGCTCAGAACCTGCCTACGTCTGGGCCTTGGCGACAAGGATGACGCGACCTATATGGAAATGCGTTTAGCCGAGCTTCTGCCCAGCGAAGAATGGACGCGATTCTCGTATGCGGTCAACCGCCATGGGAAGTTCATCTGCCGTGCGAGGAAGCCAGCTTGCGTATTCGGCTCAGGACTCGCGCCCTGTCCCCTAATCGAGCTATGCCCTCGCTACGGCTTAGATGGCGGAGAGTTCAGGCGCAGCACCCTCCCGCGCGCGTACTAAGGGCATGGATGGTCATGCCGATGAAGCTTTCGAGGACCCGATAGCTCGCCTCGCGAGGGAAAGATTCGGACTACAGTACCTCTATCCCTATCAGCGCCTCGTAGCCGCCAATGTCCTCGACGCGGGGCTCGAGGAATCGGGCAGGATAAGACAGGTCGTCCTCCTGCCGACTGGCTTTGGCAAGTCCCTTTGCTTCCAGTTGCCCGCCCTCCTCCTGCCGCGCCCGACGGTCGTCGTGTATCCTCTCCTCGCGCTGATGGACGATCAGTTTCGCCGCCTTTCTTCTCTAGGCATAGCCTCGGCGCTCTTTCGCGGAGGCATGAGCACAGAGGAGAGGCGGGCCTCCATGGCCGCAGTGGAGCGCGGCGAAGCGAAAATAGTAATAACCAACCCAGAGTGCCTCGGAACGCCGACTCTCCTCGATTTTCTCAAGGAGGCCCGACCCTCCCACCTTGCGATCGACGAGGCTCATTGCATATCTGAATGGGGGAGGAGCTTCCGTCCCTCCTATCTCGAGCTCGGAAGGATAGCTGATGCTTTGGCCCCACCCGCTCTGAGCGCCTTCACCGCCACAGCGAGCCCGACGGTCTTCGAGGCGGTCGCGCGAATACTTTTCGGCGGTGTAGGCTACCGAGTCATCGAAGGCGATCCGGATCGACCGAATATCTCCTTCGCGGTCGTGAAGAGCCTTTCGGCGGAACACAGCCTCGTCCGCCTCGCGAGAAGCCTTCCGCGCCCGCTTCTCGTCTTCGCCTCGTCTCGCGAGGGAGTGCAGATGCTTTCGCGCCTCTTGTCCGAGCGGCTCGATGAGAGCGAGGTCCGCTTCTACCATGCGGGGCTGGAGAAGGCCGAGAAGAAGAGGATAGAGGAGTGGTTCTTCGCCTCCGAGACGGGGATTCTCGTATCGACATGCGCATATGGCATGGGTGTAGATAAAAAAAATATAAGGAGCGTGATCCATTATGAGGTTCCTGGGAGCATCGAGGCCTATTTGCAAGAGGCGGGGCGGGCGGGCCGCGATGGCCACTTCTCCCGGGCCGTGCTCATAGCAGGGCCTCGCGCGGAAGCTCTGCTAGAACTCGAGCAAGACGAGGGCAGGAAGGCGCGCTTCCGCGCTCTCCTTGAGTACGCGGGCTCGGAATCTGGCTGCAGACGCGACAAACTCCTTGGCCTTCTCGGGATGGGCAGCGAGGGACGGCCGCCCTGCTCGGGCTGTGATCGCTGCGATGGCCAGGCCGTCGAAGAGGCTGAAGGCTCGCGCGAGATACTCGCATTCGCGGAGGCCAATCGCGGGCGCTTTACGCCGGAAGAAGCGTTAGGTCTTCTTAGGGGAGGCTCGGCGCGAGACTCTTCGGGCGCAGGAGGCGATGAGCCTCCGCGATGCGGGCACTGGGGAAGCATGGCCGACTGGGAGGCCAGAGATGCGGCTAGAGCGATGGACGAAGCGCTGAGGCAGGGCTATGCGCACAAGGCAGAGACATGGCCCTGGAAAGGCAGACTCACTCCACCATTCCCTCGTCACCAGCCTTCTCCGCCGCCCCACGCGGGCGGCCCTTCTCCGGGCGCCCGCCTTTGGCGGCTACGGAGGGCACGCTCGGCGCCGCTTTCCGAGGCTGAGAGCGAGATTTCTTGCGATAGACTATGCCGACGTAGCGAAGCGCCGCCCAGGCCAGAATAACGGCGAAGGCGATAAACAAGATGCGCCAGTCCGCGATCACCTTCATTGCGAGACCAAGGGCCTCCTGCAGATCCTCCATGCGTTAAACTCCCTCCTCGGTCCGTTCATCCTCTGCATCGCCGTAAAGTTCACGCGAGAGGAAGGCCCGATCCTGGGTCGAGAGGTCTATGAAGGCGATGCCGCAAAAGCTCATGCCGCCCTCGTTATAGCGACGGGCGATCTTGCCCGAGCAGACGATACCTCGGCCCCTGAGGCCGAGCCTGAGGTGTATGACTGCGCCCTGGTCAATCGAGGGCCCGCCGACGGGAAGCTCGGCGAGAAGACCTGAGGGGCTAGCGTCGACGATGCCTCCCCGGTGCGGCGCGGATCTGGCGATCTCCGATTCCGAGTTCGACGAGGCGAAATAGCCATGGCGCTTAAGGAACCAGGCGAGGACGCGGGAGAACTCCCATGCGAGGTCGACCGCGCCGAGGTCGAGGGGGGATGAGCGGGAGGCGTCGTTAGACATGAGGACCATGCCGACGGTATATTTATAATACACAACAGGACACCATAGGGCCGAGCACAGGCCCTTGACCGCTCGGCCACGCAGGTATAAAGAGAGCCGAGAGTCCGAGGCTTCCGTGGGGGACGAAGAAGGGATGGCGGAAGCTTCGTAATCCTCCGCCATCCCCCGCGTCACAATGCGTCCAGAGGAATAAGGATCGGTGAAGGGCAGTGCCCCGAGGGTGGAGGGTACATAGAGGATCCTGCCCATTCGGGCGGCCATCTCTTCGGCCACATCCGAAGGACCTTTGTCCTTGTACATGACGACCCTGCCCTCGCTAGCCATGGACTGCGCCTTGGCCTTGAAGCTGTCGACGAGCGCGGCGAGGTCGCGCGAATCCAGGCCTTCGCGGAGTTCGGGGAGCTCTACGTCGACCCACTCATCGGACTCGGGGCAGTCGAGCCTCAAGTTGGAGTCGGCGAGGAGGAAGTCGACAGTGAGGTCCTTGGGCGGCCTGACCCGCGTCCAGCGCCTCGAGAGGCTGCGGTACATCGATTCGGGAAGGCCGAGCACGAGGCCGTTTGAGGTGGATTTGATGACAGGCGCGTCGAAGGCCACGGCCTGCCCGCGGAAATCGAAGCAGACTGAGACAAGTTCGCGAGGAGCGAAATGTGGGGGTACGCTCGCCGTGGAAAAGCTGACACTCTCGTCCCCGGCAGCCGAGACGAGGCATTTGAGCGAACGGCCCGCGGCGCGGAGCCTCGCTTCGATCTTGGCCTGGGCGGCCGAGACGAGTATAAATTCGCGTTCGACCCTGTCGATGCTTACGGCCACAGTGCCTCCTTTTTTAAACCGTTGAAGTATATACCTGATTTAGCGCTCAATGCCATGCCTTGATGAAGGGCAAGGCCATGGATATCATAGTACCAGGGAAAGGAGCTGCACATGATCGAATACAAGAGGCTCGACGAGACCCTGTCTTTTCCGAAGCTCGCCTCACTGCCCATACCTCGCGTGAGCGAGTTGCTGAGCCCCGAGCGCATCGCTTCCTGCGACATCCCCTCCGGTGGAGGACTCACCTACAACTGGGCGGCCTCGCCCGTGAACGCCGAAACGCTCGAGGCCTTGGGAGAGCTTGCCGAGGAGCAGGGCCTCATCGACAAGTTCAAGCTCCTCTCCGAGGGTGAGATCATGAACCCGGGCGAGAAGCGCATGGTCCTCCACCACCTCGCCCGCGGAAGGCTGGGCAAGGCTGTCATGCGCGGGGAGCGAGACCTGCGCGCCTTCTACGAGGGCGAGCGCGAGAGGGCGGCGGAATTCGCCCGCTCCGTCCACTCCGGCAAGATAGTCGGCTCCACCGGCCAGGCCTTCGCCACCGCCGTGCAGATTGGCATCGGCGGTTCCGACTTAGGTCCCCGCGCGCTCTATATGGCGCTCGAGCGCTGGGCTTTGGCCGAGGGTAGGCTCATGATGAACGCACGTTTCATCTCTAACGTCGACCCTGACGACGGGGCCCACACCCTCGCGAGCCTCGATCTCGAGACGAGCCTTTTCATCCTGGTGTCCAAGAGCGGCATCACTCAGGAGACCCTCGCGAACGAGTGCCTCGTGCGCGATGCTCTCAAGGCGGGCGGACTCGACCCGGCGAAGCACATGGTCGCGGTCACGAGCGAGACGAGCCCGTTGGCCGGCAACCCCGGATATCTCGAGTCATTCTACATCGACGATTTCATCGGCGGACGCTACTCTTCCTCGAGCGCGGTCGGCGGCGTAGTACTCTCCCTCGCCTTCGGTCCCGAAGTTTTCGAGGAGTTCCTCTCCGGGGCGCACGAGGCCGACAAGCTCGCGCTGGAAAAGAATATTTCGCGCAACGCGGCTATGCTAGACGCGATGATAGGCCTTTACGAGCGCAACGTCCTCAAGATGGGCCAGACTGCAGTCCTGCCCTATTCGGAGGCCCTCTCCCGCTTCCCTGCCCACCTGCAGCAGCTCGACATGGAATCGAACGGCAAGCGGGTCGACCGAAACGGCGTCCCCGTGAAGTATTCTACAGGTCCCGTGGTCTTCGGCGAGCCGGGCACGAACGGACAGCATTCCTTCTACCAGCTTCTGCACCAGGGTACGGACCCTACGCCCCTTCAGTTCATCGGGTTCCTCGAGGGCCAGACGGGAGCGGACATCGAGGTCGAGGGTTCGACGAGCCACGAAAAGCTCAACGCGAACCTTGCCGCCCAGATCGTCGCCTTTGCCCGCGGCAAGGACGACCCGAACGAGAATAAAAAATTCTTAGGCGGTAGGCCGAGCACCCTCATCCGCGGCGAGAGGCTCACGCCCCGTGCTTTAGGCGCGCTCCTCGCGCATTACGAGAACAAGGTGATGTTCCAGGGATTCGCCTGGAACCTGAACTCCTTCGACCAGGAAGGCGTCCAGCTCGGCAAGCTCCTCGCAAAGAAGGTACTCTCGGGTTCCCAGGGAGACCCGGCCCTCGCCGCCTACGCGCGCTTGCTCGGCCTCAAGGCCGAATGAAGGCCGTGGACGAAAAGACCATAGCCTTCACCGGCGGGGGCACGGGGGGACACGTCTACCCCGGCCTCGCCGTGGCCGGAGCCCTGCGCGAGAAGGGCTTCTGTGGCCGCATCGTTTGGCTGGGCTCGAAAAAAAAGTCAGACCGAGCGGCCGTCGAGGGCGCAGGGCTCGAGTTCATAGCCCTGCCCTCGGGCAAGCTGCGTCGAGAGCTTTCGCTCAAGAACGTGGCCGACGCCTTCTGCGTGCTCGTGGGCTACATCGCGGCCAGGCGCGAGCTAAAAAAGCTCGCGCCCGCTCTCCTCTTCTCCAAGGGCGGTTACGTGAGCGTGCCGCCCTGCGCCGCGGCCGCCAGCCTCCGTATCCCTTATTTCACCCATGAGTCGGACTTAACGCCAGGGCTTGCAACCCGCCTTAACGCGAAGAGGGCCGAGCGCGTAGTCTTAAGCTACGAGGCAACGCGAGCACTCCTTCCCGAGGCTGCTCGAGGACGCGCGGTCGTGATGGGCAACCCTGTGCGAGCGGAAATAAGGCACGGAGAACGAGCGAAAGGTCGAGCGCTGCTCGGCCTGGACAAAGATCTCTCAGTTCGTGATCTGCCCGTCATCTTTTTCCTTGGCGGCAGCCAGGGCGCGCGTCAGGTGAACCAGCTCGTCGCGGAAACTTTAAGCCGCCTCACCGAGAGGGCCTTTGTCCTCCACCAAGGCGGGCCCAGCACGTCGCCAGCCACCGGTAGCGCTAACTCGCGTTACCGCTTCTACCAGTACATCCGCGAAGAGATGCCTGACCTCCTCGCGTCCGCCGACCTCGTCGTCGGACGTTCCGGCGCCGGGACTCTGTGGGAGAGCGCGGCCCTGGCAAAACCCATGTTGCTCATCCCGCTGTGCGGCTCGGGCACACGCGGGGACCAGGTGGACAACGCCGAGCTCTTCGTCCGCGGTGGCGCGGCAATATCCCTCGTCGGGAATGAGGCCACGGCCGACGCGCTCGCCGCGGAGGCGCTCAGGCTCATAGGCGACGCGAAAAGGCTCTCCGAGATGGGCCAGGCGGCTGCGGCCCTTGCGGGGCGCGACGCCGCTTCCGAGATAGCGGATCTCATTCTGCACAGGATCGGGGAGGCGCCATGAACACGCTCGATTGGATATTTATCGTCGTACTAGCCATCCTGGGCATCCGCTGCATGGCGAAGGGCTTTGTCGCTGAGATCCTCTCGGTAGCATCGGTCCTTGGTGGGCTTCTCGCGGGGCTTCTCCTCTATAAGCCGGCCGGAGAGCTATTCGTGAGCTGGGGCCTTTCCTCCCAGCCCGCCGCCCTGCCCGGCGTCCTCGGATTCGTCGCCGCCTTTCTCGCCGCCTATCTCGTCGTGAAGCTCGTCGAGAGGCTCCTCCGAGAGGGGATCGAAGAAGCCGAGCTCGGCGGCATCGACCGCTTCCTCGGCCTCGTCCTCGGCCTCGCCGAGGCTCTCGTCCTTGTGGCCCTCGTCCTCGTCCTCATGAGCCTTCTCGAACCGGCCTTTAAGTCGGTCCCGGGCTATGCGAAGCTCTTGAGCGGTTCGGCTTTCGCGCGCTTTATCCTCCCTATAATCGGGCCTGAATTGGCCAAAGCCACACAGGGCATCAATTTGAGCGTTCCCGCGCTACAGCTCAAGGCTCCCGCGGTCAAGAAGCCATAAGCCGTGTTCGACAACCTCCTCGGACAAAACGAAGTCCTCGTATCTCTCCGCTCCGATATCGAGGGCGACAGGCTGCCCCCGGCCTTGCTCCTCTCAGGCCCTCCGGGTTCGGGGAAGATGACGGCGGCATTGGAGATCGCGCGCATACTCTCCTGCGCGCGGGGCCCGGATGGAAGGGAGAAAGCGGCATGGAACTGCTCTTGCCCCGCCTGTAATCGCCATAGAGTCCTCGCCCACCCCGACCTCCTCCTTCTCGGAAGGCGCAGCTTCCCCGAGGAGATGAGCGCGGCCCTCGAGCTCCTCGACCGGGCCCCCGGGTCCGCGGCCTCCTACTTCTTCGTCCGGGCCGCGCGCAAGCTCTCGCGCCGCTTCGACGCGATTCTCTACGAGGGCGAGGAGACTCGCCTTGCGAAGGCCGGGCCCCTTTTGCGCGAGCTCGAGGAGCAGCTGTCGCTCATCTCCCCCGAGAAGGCGAAGCATGGAGAGAACGCGAAAGGCGCGGCGGAAGCGGCAACCAAGGCCTGCCAGGCCGCGGCCAAGCTCGAGGCATTCGTGCCTAACGCGCCCCCTGTCTTCATGATCCGCAACGCCGAGGCATGGGCGCACCTCGCGCCCATGGGGTCGCGCAAAACCGTAATCATCGAGAACGCTGACCATATGCTCGAAGGCGCGCGCAACGCCCTGCTCAAGATACTCGAAGAGCCCCCGGATAGCGTGCGCTTCGTCCTCCTCACGTCGAGGCGGAGCGCGATGATGACGACCACGCTCTCCCGCTCTCGCAACTACGCTTTTTCGCCGCGAGGGCCGGAGGGGGCGGCGCTCGTCGTAGAGAAAGTATTCCGAAGCTCGGAACCGGCCGCTAGCGTCGAGGCTTTTCTCGCCGCCCACCGCAGCTTCCCCCCCGCGAGGGCGCGCGAGAAAGCCGCATCCTTTCTGGGAGCAGCCCTCGCCTCGCGCCCCGACAGGGCGTTTCTGGGCCCGAGCCTAGAGCGCCTCGCGTCCGAGGCTGAAGCGTCATTTGGTTCCGGATGCGGGGCCGCGGCCCTCGCCTCCCTCCTCGAGGCCACGAAAGACTTCGGGCAGAAGGACGAAGGTTTTTCCTCGAGCTTCTCCGCATTCCTCGCCGCGCTCTCGGGCCTCCTCGGAGATATACTTTCCGACGAGGGGACGGACGCCGCCTCTGTAGCCTTAGTCGAGAGGATTGCGTCGCTCGTGCGCTCTACTTTGAGCGAGTACGAGAGCCTCAATCGCAGCCCGAGCCTCCTGGCCGAGGCCCTCTTGTACGCGATCGGCGCGGCGAAGGCCGGCTTATGAGAAAATTCGTCGAACATGCCCTCGCAAAGCTGCCTAAGCTCAACGAGGAGCAATTACGCGGCCTCCTCTACGCCCTCGCCGACGAGAACGAAAGCATGGATGCGGCCCTCGACTCCATGCTCGACGGCATAGTCGTGTGCGACCGAGAGCACCTGCCCATAATCTACAACAAGTCAGCCGAGCGCATGCTGCGCTTCTCCGGCGCCGAGACGCCCGAACGGCCGCTCTGGCTCTCAGTCTCGGACGAGGACCTCGCCGGGTTCTTCAAGGCCACGCTCGAGGGCGAGGAAACCGTGCTCGACCGCGAGTTCGGCCTCGAATCGAAGGGCGGCGCGCGGCTCATCGCGGTCTCGGTGAGCACCCTCGTCTCGGAGGGCAAGATCGCGGGCGCGATAGTCCATATGGAGGACATCACCGAGAAGAGGCATAGGGAGGCTCAACTGCGCAGAGCGGAGAGCCTCGCCTCTCTCACGACCCTCGCAGCGGGGGTCGCGCACGAGATCAAGAATCCCCTGGGCTCGATATCGATCCACATCCAGCTCATCAAGAAATCCCTCCATGGCAAGGAGACGGTCGAGATCCCGTTTCTCGAGCGCCACCTCGGGGTCGTGGACGAGGAGATCGAGCGCCTCAACAAGATAGTTGTCGACTTCCTCTTTGCGGTAAGGCCCATGGACGTACAATTGCGCGAATCCGATCCTGGCAAGCTCGTCGCGGAGATCGCGGATTTCATCCGCCCCGAGGCCGAGAAAGCGAAAGTGAACCTCGTTCTCAGGGTAGCGGAAGGCCTGTCCCTCGTCGCCCTCGACGAGAGGCTCATGAAGCAGGCCCTGCTCAACCTCGTGAAGAACGCGCTCGCCGCCATGCCGGGCGGCGGAGAGCTCAAGCTCTCCGCAGACTCGTCGGACGAGGAAGTCATCCTGTCAGTCGAAGACTCGGGGCTCGGCATCTCCGAGGAGGACTTGCCCAAGATATTCGAGCCCTACTTCACGACAAAGGACAACGGCACGGGTCTTGGGCTAACCATCACCTTCAAGATCGTCCGAGAGCACGGCGGCGAGATATCGGTCGCGTCCCGGCCGGGCTTGGGCTCGACCTTCGCGATCCACCTGCCCGTGCCGCAGAAGGATAAAAAGCTCCTGCCCTTCGACTCAGGCGAGAGGAAGGCATAGATGCGTTTCACCGTGGTCGTCGCGGACGACGAAAAGAACATACGCGAGGGCCTCGTCGAATACCTCGCGGGCGACGGCTATGAGGCCCTAGGCGCCGCCGACGGCGAGGAGGCGATGAAGCTCGTCGACTCGGGGAACGTCGACCTCGTGATCACCGACCTGCGCATGCCTAAGCTGGGCGGCGGTGAGCTCCTCACGACGATCGCCGGCCGCTATCCGGGCCTTCCGGTCATCGTGCTCACGGGCCACGGCACCATCGAGGATGCAGTGAACGCGATGCGCTCGGGAGCCTTCGACTTCCTCACGAAGCCTGTCAACCTCGACCACCTCTCGATCCTCGCAAAGCGCGCCCTCGAGTCGAGAGAGATGGCGCGCAAAAACCGCGAGCTCGAGGCCGAGGTCGACGCGCAGAAGCGCACGAGCTCCATCATCGGCAAGAGCGCCGAAATGAAGAAGGTCTTTGACATGATCCGCCGCGTTGCGCCGACGAAGGCGAGCGTCCTCGTTACCGGCGAGTCAGGCGTGGGCAAGGAGCTCGTGGCCGACGCGATCCACAACCTCTCGCCGCGCCGCGACGGCCCCCTCGTGAAAGTGCACTGCGCTGCCCTCGCCGAGAGCCTCCTCGAGAGCGAGCTTTTCGGCCATGAGAAGGGGGCCTTCACCGGCGCCCTGGCGCGGAAGCGCGGACGCTTCGAGCTCGCGGACAAGGGCACGCTCTTCCTTGACGAGATAGGCGAGATAAATCAGAACGTGCAGATCAAAATCCTTCGCGTACTTCAGGAGCATAGGTTCGAGCGCGTCGGCGGCGAGGAAACGATCGAGTCGGACGTGCGCATAATCGCGGCTACGAACCGCGACCTCAAGGAAGAGATCCGCAAGGGAAGCTTCCGCGAAGACCTCTACTATAGGCTCAACGTAGTGAACATCTCGGTGCCCCCTCTGCGCGAGCGGCGGGACGATATCCCCCTCCTCGCCATGTCTTTCCTGCGCGAGTTCGCCGACGAGAACGGTAAAAAGATCGAGGCCTTCGACCCCAAGGCGAGGCAGGCGATCTACGCCTATCCCTGGCCGGGGAACGTTCGCGAGCTGCGCAATTCCATCGAAAGCGCCGTCGTGATGACCTCGGGCAGCTTCGTCGGCCTCGACGACCTGCCGCCGAGCGTCCGTTCCTCCGGTGAGGAGCGCGACGTTCGCGTGCCGATCGGCTCGAGCCTTGAGGAGGCGGAAAAAATTCTCATCCGCGAGACTCTCGTGGCCCAGGGGGGCAACAAGTCAAAGACCGCCGAGATACTCGGCATAGGGCGCAAGACTCTCTACCAGAAGATCGAGGAATATGGGATCGAAGGGTCACTAGCTACCAAGGAAACGCCCTAAATATAAGATTCCGCGCCCAAAAAGCAGTTCGATATTTCACTCGCCGACGACAAAGCGCGGAGCACATAAAAAGCCCAAGGCCCTCCGAGAAAAGTCGGGTCTTGGGCTTTTTCTATACTCCGCCCCCAGGGTGACGGCCAGCAAACTCACAGCAGGACTACGCCGTTTCGGCTGTCTCTCAACAACGGCATCCTGGATGTCGCCGATAGTCTTTCTTCGGCAACTCTCCCAGGTGTAAAGGCGTACTCCTCAAGCCACCCTTGTGAGCCGCGCGGAGCATAAAAAGCCACTGGGCCGACTTTCCTCGGAGGCCCAGGGTTTTTATGTCCGAGCGGCTTTAAAGTCAGCATAGGGCTTTAGCCTAACGCTTGGCGCGCTCTAGCCCGAAGCGCTAGGGCGCGCATGAGAGGATCGCTATCTTTGGCCGCAGCATCCAGGGTCGAGCGGAAGAGCCTCTCGCCCGTAGCGACCGCGATTTCAAGGATTCCGCGCTTGAGGGGCGCGGAGGCCCTGCTATAGAGGGCGGCGACCTCTCCCTCGGCCTGTCTCGAACCGAGCAGGGCCACAGCCCTGACCGCCTCGAGGACGACAGGCTCGGAAGGGTCGTAGAGGGCTCGCCGCAGGAAGACGTAGGCGGCGGACCTTCCAGATAGGCCGAGAGAGCGCGCCGCTTGGGAACGAGCGCCCGGCTCCGGATCGGATGCGAGGATTTGGCCGAGGGCGAAAAGGTCGGTTCCTGCGTCCTCGACGCTCCTATAGCGCGAGCGCGGCCGCGAGAGGACTTCTACGGCCGAGAGTGCCTTATAGGCGCGAACGACGCGGGCGAATCTCTTGGCGGTGAGGGGATCGCCCGAAGCGTCGGGATGGTAGCGCATGGCGAGATGGCGATAGGCGGTCCTAATCTCCTCAGGCTCGGCCTCGGGGCCGAGACCGAGGGAAGCCAAGGCGGCCCCCCTGCGCTCGACCTCGCTCATCAGGCAGTCTCCCCAAGCCCGCGGGTCGCTGTGTGACCTGTCGCGCGGCGCTCGTCGCTTCGCGCCTCGGACCTTCGCGCGAGCAGCTCGCCGACGAGGCCTTCGAGCTCGGCCTTGAGCATCCTGATTTCGCCTTCGGCTCCCTTCGGGCTCGAGTCCAGGATCCTGCGCGCCCGCAAGGTCGCCTCGTCGAGCTCCGATTCGAGGCCGCGCTCGAGCTTGAGGCCCAATCGCAGCTCGGCAATCCTCTCGACGAGGAGGGAGGTCTTCCTCGCGAGAACCTCGCCGGATTCGTCGGAGGCTCCCCTTCCGATGTCGGCGATGCTGATAGCCTGCTCGGCCCCGCTTCCGAGGTCGACGGCGGAGACGTGCAGCATGTCGGATTCGTCTATTGCGAAATCGACTTTAATGCGAGGCAGGCCCGCCTTGGCCGGCCGTATGCCCGCAAGAAGAAATTTGCCGAGGGAGAGGTCCTCCGAGGCCAGCTTGCTCTCGCCCTGGAGCACGTGGATCTCGACGGAATCCTGATCGTCCGAGACCGTCGTGAAGACGCGGCTATACGTAGACGGCACAGGGCTATTCTTGCGCACAAGAGGGATGAAGGCACCCCCGTCGATCTCCACGCCGTAGCTGCGCGAGACCACGTCGCGCACGCGCATTCGATCGCCTGCATGTCTGTCTCCCGAGGAAAGGGCGGCCGATACGGCGGCGCCGAGGGCCACGATCTCCTCGGGATTGACGCCGCCCTCGGGCTCGAGGCCGAACCTTTCCTTGAGCATGCGCCTGACCAGGGGAATACGGCTCGAGCCGCCGGACAGCACGAGGCTCCCAAGCTCCTCTTTCGATACCGAGGCGTCGCGGAGCGCCTTCTCTACGAGCTCGATCGAACGCTCGACATAGGACCTGGCTATATTCTCGAATTGCGAGCGGGAGAGTTCGAAGACAGGGTGGATTATCTTGCCACCCGAGGCAGCGAAGGCCAAGGCAATCGAAGTCTCATCCCGCTCGGAGAGCTCGATCTTGGCGCGCTCGGCGGCTCCTGCGAGCTCCTGAGCGAGGAAACGGTCGGAATCGAGGTCGAGCCCCTCGGTCTTGAAGAACCGCGACGCGAGGGCGCGGAGCTCGCGGTCGAGGTCGGCGCCACCGAGATGACCGTCGCCACGCGATGAGAGGACGCGGCAATCTCCGCCGTTTCGCTCGAGGACCGTGACGTCGAAGGTGCCCCCGCCGTAGTCGTAGACGAGGACAAGGTTCTTCTGTGCGCCAACCACGCCGGAGGCGAGAACCGAGCCGTCCGGACGAACAGCGGCCCAGGCCCGAGCGAGGGCCGCGGCAGTCGGCTCGTTCACGATGCGGACGACATCGAGCCCAGCGAGGCGGCCCGCCTCGGCGAGACCGCGCCTCTCGCGGTCCGAAAAGTGGGCAGGGGCGGTGATCACCGCTTGGCTCACGTCGAGCGCAAGGTGGATCTCGGCGTCGCGCTTCAATGAACCCAGGACGAGGGCCACGATCTCCTCGGCCCTCCAGAGCTTCCCGCCCATGGAGAGGAGTCCTTCGCCGCCTAAAAGGCGCTTGACGCCCGCTATCGTGTTCTCGGGATTAATATAGGCTTGGTTCTTCGCGGATTCGCCGACGAGCGTCTCGCCCCTGCCTGTCATGGCGACTACGCTCGGCGTGGAGCGCGCTCCGCGCGCGTTCGGGATGATGGCCGGCCGCTCTCCGTCAAGCCAGGCGCATAGAGAATTCGTAGTGCCGAAATCAATGCCTATGATCGGGCTCATACTAGGAAGATCCTCCGGAATTCGCGTGCCGTCTCTCCTCGAGCTCAACGAGGAGCTCAATCTCCGCGACGGTAGCGCCGAGGCGCGCTGCTATAAGATCGGCCGAAATCCCGCGTCTATGAAGGTCGAGAGCCTCCTCCCGCCGATTTTTAGCGATAGAGAGGGGCTCATCCGCCATCCACACGTCGGGAAAGCTCCGATTGCCTTGAGCCTCCGATCCGAGGCTGAGCGTGATAGGCGCATCTGAAGGGGGGCGCTGCACAGTGTTCGATGCCTGCGACTTTTCGTGCGAAATCGCCTCTTGCATCGGGGGCGTCTGCGGTGTCGGCTCTTGAGGTCTCATATGGACTTCAGGCACGATGGGACGGCGTTTATTCAACTTGGCATAGACCTCGCGCTCGGCATCGCCCTTCTCGATTTCCCGCTTCTGAACGCCGATACGCCGGTCGACCTCGTCGAGGAGGGAGTGCAGGGCGATCATTCTGTCCTCGACGAGGGAGACATTGCGGTCGGCAGTCTCATTGAGCTCGAGGATAAGCTCGCGCGCCTCGTCCCGGACTCCCGAGAGGAGGTTCTCAAGCTCGAGATAGCGCTTCACCTTCGCTTTGACGAGGAACCATATCAGGAAAAGTCCGCCGATCTCTATGGCGGCGAGAAAAAAGAACTGACTTGAGGTGCTCATCCAATCAAATCGACACGGTTGCCGAGGGAAGGATCGCGCACTACTTCCTCGTCGCTTTCCTTCTCCTCCTCGCCGGCCGCCCCTTCCTCGCCTCCAGGCGAGCCCTCAGACGCGAGCGCCTCGCGCTTTGAGCCCCGGCCGCGCCGATCCTTCACGGGCTCGGCGCCTTCCTTGGATTCCTCGGCCCTGCGCACGGACTCCTTGGACTCGATCGCCTTCTTCTGCATGACAGCACCCTGGATCGCACTCTGCAGGGCAGGACCGTCCTTCTCGACGGCCTGGTCACGCCCTACCTGAGACATCTGCATCAGCATCGTCTGGAGATCAATCGGCCTTATGGGCATCGGGCGGCCCCTTTTTGAGGATATCGTCCTCGGGCTCTTCGTACTTCGTAGTACGAATCATCTGGTTCTCGAGATAGAACGTGATAGCCTTCTGCTCGGTCTTCACGTCTTCTCTCACGTCCTTGATGATAAGTTTGACTCCGGGGTATACGCGGCTCGAGGCGCTGATGCGACCGCGAGTCTTGAGGCCATTCAGGTAATTCTGCAGGCTCTCGATCTCCTTTGCGAGAGTGCGGACCTCCGCGACGAGCTCCTCGCGCCTCTGAATGTAGTCTTGGAGTATCGCTTCCTTGTCCTCGGACAAGGCTTTCTTCTGCTTCTTGACCGCGTTGAGTGTCGCGATGTTCTTGTCAAAGTCCTCAGCCTGCTTCTTGATCTGCAGCGCTTGCGCCTGGAGACTATCCATCTTGGCCTTGCTCTTGGGATCGTAGCCCACCTCAAGGACGGTCTCGGTGCCGCTCACCGGCGAGCCCAGGGTCTTGGCGTTGATCTCCTCGCAGGCGCGACAGTTGCCGCCGACTATAGCCGCCCTCTTGCCCTGACAGATTATCTTCTTGTTCGCGACTATGGTCGTATTGATGAGGCCGTCCGAGACGATGACATTCTCTCCCGCCTCGACGGTCGCGTTCTCTATAAACTTGCTCCAGATGTTCTTGCCGGCGTTGATCGTGCCGCCGCCCTTCCCCGCTACGCCCTGATGGATAATGATGTCGCCCTCGGCGACGATTTCGCACTTCCCCACCGAGCCGCGAACCTCAATGTTGCCCGAGGCCTTGACCGAGAAGCCGTCCTGGACGTTGCCCATGACGATGACCGTCCCGAGGAACATGACGTTGCCCGTCTTGAGGTCGACGTCGCCGGGGACGGTGAAGATCTCCTCTACGTTGATCTTGCCGGCAATGAAGGTCACGAGCCCATTGATGTCCGCGATAAGGGTCGTTCCGTCGTCGCCCATGTGCACATTGCGCCCCAGGGGCGCCGCGACGTCGCGGCCGTTGCGCGCGGGGATTACCTTGCCCGTGACCGTGCGGCCGATCTGGCCGGGCTCCGGCGGGAGCTTACGCGCGAGGGGTTGGCCCGCCACGACGTTCTGAATGAGCCCCAGTTCCTTGAAGTTGACGCGACCGTCGGCGGCTTCCCTGAGCTGATGGCGGTTCTTGTCGGTCTCGAAGTTATACTGCACGTAGGAATCGCGGCCGTTCTGGGGTTTGGAGCCCTCGGCCACGAGGACCGGGATCCTGTACTGGGGCTTGTCCTCGAGCTCCTGGAGGGCCGCGTCGAGGACGCCATGGACGACGCGATTGTTGCGCAGAAAGCCGAGGATCGTGTCCTTGGAGAGATCCGAGCCGCCGGGCCCCGGCGGCGTAAGAATGACGTGGGCCTTCATCTCTTGATCGGTTATCTCGACGGTCATAAGGGCGTCGTTCGCCGGATTCGCTATGAACTCGCCGACGCGGACATAGTCGGAAGAAGCTTGCTTAACCACTTCCCTGACGAGAGCCTCGTCGTAGGCGCGCACCGACCTCGATTGCAGCTTCTCAAAGGCTTGCTTGTCTGTGATCCGCTTGCCCTTGCCGTGGGATGGGACGACCTTGAGAAGAGCCCCGTCGGGAGAAAGCCGGACGAAGCACTCGCCGTCCTCGTCCTTGATCTCGAGCACCGGTGCAGCCTCGCCCAGATCTTCCGCCATAATGGACGCCTTAGGCAGCTCGACCTCGCGCTTCTCGGCGGCGGAATAGACTCGGAGCCTCCAGGCCTTCTTCCCCGCGCCGAGCAGCCCGGGGGTACCCTTCTCGAGGACTTCGTACTCGAGCTTCTTAACCGGCACTCCGAGCTGAACCGCCGCGTCGGTGAGCGCCTCTTCGGGGGACTTGCCCTCGACGACGAGAGACTTCTTGGACCCGTCCTCTTCGAGATAGCGCCGCATGAGCTCGGCGATCTCGCCAAGGCCGAGTTTTGCGGCCATGGGCTATAAGATTCCCTTGCGAAGATTCGTGAGCTTGGCCCGTAGGCGAAGTATCGCTTTGGTATGGAGTTGGCTGACGCGCGATTCGGTCACTTCGAGCACCTGCCCGATCTCCTTGAGGGTGAGGTCCTCGTAGTAATAAAGCACAAGCACCTTCTTTTCCTTCTCGGGTAGTTCGTTGATAGCCTGGACGATGACGCGTTTGACTTCTTCTCGCTCGACCGTCGCGTCGGGATTCATGCTCGTAGGCGACTCGATGCTCTCGCCGATCGATATCTTGTCCGACTCGTCCCCGGAATACCAGACATCGTTGAGCGAGAGGACAGAAGTGCTCGATATCTTGAGCATAGTCTTGAGGAATTCGTCGTCCGAGACGCCCATGGATGAGGCGATTTCCTGATCCGAGGCAGGACGGCCGAGCTTCGACTCGAGGCTCACCACGGCGTCCTCGATCTCCTTGGTCTTCTGGCGTACCGATCGGGGCACCCAATCGATGGACCGCAGCTCGTCGAAGATAGCGCCACGGATGCGCGTAACCGCATAGGTCTTGAATTTCACATTCTTGTCGGGATCGAACTTCTCGATCGCGTCGAGTAGGCCGAAAACGCCGAAGCCTACCAAGTCCTCGAACTCGACGGTATTGGGCATGCTCGCGGCAACCTTCCCCGCCACGTACTTAACGAGGGGAGAATACTGCCTGATGAAGGCGTCCCTGATCTGGGGCTCCTTCTTGTTTTTATAGCGGGACCAGAGTTCGTCTTCTGTCATCCGCGCAAAGGGATTCTCGGCCATTTTGACTTACCCTTTCTGGTCACGTTTGAGGATAGTTCGCACGGCCTGGGCGAGGGAAGCGGGATCCATCCCCGACGCGGGGCCTTGGCGCGTCGAGGACAAGCCTTCGGAAAGGACGGGGCGCGAAGCGTCGGCCCCCTCGCCCGAAACTTTCCCTGCGGCGGACTCGGACGCGGCGAAGGAATCAGAGAAGCCGTCAAGATCGGGCAGGATGTCCAGATCGTCGAATCCCGTGTCCCGGCCATCCCTTTCCAGGGCCGAGTTAGTCGGTATCACGGGCTCCACCCCCGAGTCGGCCTCGGGCTCAAGGAGGTTCGCGTCATCGAGCTCTTCGACCGCAGAAGGCGGCGCAGAGGAAAAGGCGGCTCGAGCATGGGCCGCCGACTGCCTCGGGGCAGAAGCGCCGCTCAAAGGCGCGGGGGCGGGGACGAAAGCCTCCGCTCCGTGAACGAAAATACCGGGTTCCGCATCGTCGCCCGGAAGCACTATATCGAGGTTGGCGCCCGGTTGCGGGACCGCAGCGGCCTGAGCTTCCGCCCCTTCCTCGCTTCCGTCAAGTCGTCCGCGCTGGTCGAAGGGCTCTTCGGTCTCGGCGATCGGGGTCAGAAGCTCGGGAACCATCTTTCGGAGGAGGAGAAGACAGCTATAGACGGCCGCACCGACAAGAACTCCGCATGCCAAAGCGCGCAAAAGGAGGATGAGGAAACCGACGCCGGCGAAGATGCCGATGAGGGCGGAAAGCGCGGCCGCCACAACAGCGGCGATGACCGAGGCGCGCAGGTCCTTTTCCACCTTTTCCGGTCCTCCTCTTTTCGCTAAGATTAGGCTGAAATCCCGACAGACGTCAAGTTCAGTCCTTTCCGAACAGCTTCTTTACGAACCTTCCGATGCCCGGGTCCTCTGCTAAATCGGTCTTCTCGATACGGCCCACGAGGTGGGCGACCGATATGGAAGCCTTCGACCTCGGGTCCTGGACTATGAAGGGCTTCTGCTTGAGCACCGAGGCCGGCACGATCGGATCGTCGTATATGCAGCCTAAGTACTCGACCTTGAGGTTGAGGAACTGTCCCGAAATGTTAATGATGCGCTCGGCGACTCGCTTACCCTCGGTTACGGTCTTGACCCGGTTGACGACGAGCTTCAGGCCCACGTTCAGCCCCTCGATCTCGGTAGCTATGATCTTAATTATGCCGTAGGCGTCGGTTATGGCCGTAGGTTCCGGGGTAGTGACGATGATCGCGTCGTCGGCCGCGGCCACGAAGCCAAGGACATTGTCCGACACTCCGGCAGCCGTATCTATGATGATGATGTCGGCCTGGGGGAGCGTATATAGCTCGTTTATGAAACTCTGCCGCTCCTCATCCGTGAGGTTGGCGATCTTGGAGAATCCCGAAGCTCCCGCCACGATCTGGATGCCGTAATCGGTATCGAGGATGATCTCGCGCATGGTCTTCTGCTTCCGGATCACGTGATAAAGGTTGAACTTGGGGATCATGTTGAGCATGACGTTCACATTGGCGAGGCCGAGGTCGGCGTCCATCACAATGACCTTCTTGCCCATCTTCGCGTAGGCGATGGCGAGGTTGACCGAGAGGTTCGTCTTGCCTACGCCTCCCTTGCCCGAGGCCACCGCGATGATCCGCGTCTTTTTCGCGTTATTCGAAACGGCCGCAGGGCGTTGGCCCTCGGCCTGAGTCTTCTTGCCCATGAGGTCCCTGAGGGCCTGCGCCTGGTCTTCCATGTTTAGCTCCGTTCTTTCTTAGGGCCTAAAACCGGCCCGGCTCTGGGACGGCGATATGCGTCCCTCATCCGACTCATCCGACTCTTCACCGTAGCGGGCATCGAGGCGAGGACGGTCCACGCGAAAACCCTCGAGGTTCATGAGCAATCGAGTCACGCGGGCACGCTCGATATTCTGAGGGACGGATTGCCCGTTCGTGACATAGGACAGGCTCTTCCCTCGCTCGGCCAGGGCGGATATTGCGTTGCCAATCCTGTTCGTCTCGTCGAGTTTGGTGATGACGACGGCCTTGTAATCGAAGGGCTCGAACTGGCGCATGATCTGCACCATGTCGCTCGCCTTCGTCGTCGCCGATAGCGCGAGGTGGATCTCCGAGCCGGGGCCGCAGGCCGCCAGGATGCGCTGCATCTCGGCGAGCCTCACTGCGTCGCGGGGGCTCTTGCCCACGGTGTCGACGAGGATGAGGTCGGCGTCGGAGTACATCGCGATGGTCTTGCGCAGGTCCTCGGGCGTCTCGACGCAGGATACGGGCACGCCCATGATCCCACCGTAAGTCTCGATCTGCTGGCGCGCTCCGATGCGATAGTTGTCGATTGTGATCATCCGCACGGACTGCGGTTTCCCACCGCCTATGCCGACCGCGTGGATCGCCGCGAGCTTCGCTATCGTCGTTGTCTTGCCGACTCCCGTCGGCCCGACAAGGGCGAGTATTCGCGGCCCCGCCTCGCGCTGCTTTGGGCCGGAGCCGAGTTCGCTGGCCTTCCAGAGTTTGATCGAGTCGCCTATCCACTCGAGGGCGGCAGATTCGACTTCCTCGACCTCGTCCAAGGCCTCGAGGGAAAAGTCCCTGCGAAGTCGCGCGATGGTCTCCTGTCGGAAGCCCTCGGTGAAGTCGTTGAGCGCGAGGAGCGCGTCGATCCTGCGGATCGTCTCGTGATCCTCGGCGTCGGAGGCGGCCCGCGCCTGCGGGTAGGGATTCTCGTCGAGCCTTTCCTTGATGCCTTTGAGCTCCGAAAGGACCTGTTGCAGCGCCTGGTCCGAGCGAGCCTGGGCGAGGATCCTGCGCTTCTCCTCCTCGAAATCCTGACTAGGGCCCTTGGCCGCGGGCGAAGCATCTCGGGCAAGACTACTGTCTCGGACAAGACTACTGTCTCGGGCGAGACTACTGTCGCGAGTCTCGATCGGCCGCTCGGGCCGAATATAGCCGGTGACCTCCACGCCCTCTCGAGCGAAGAGACCGAGGAAGCCGCCTAGGCGCACGGTCTTGTGCGAGAGCACCTGCGCCTGGTCTCCGTATTTCGCCCTGATCAATTCGAGGGCTTCGCGGTGCGACCTTGCCTGTTCAGTAAAGTATTGCATCGCCTAACCTTCCGTTTTTATCTCGCCGACCGCCTCCACACGGGCGTCGGCCACTATTTCCGGTACCGAAAGCACTACGAGGTCAGGAAGCTCCCGCGAGGTAGCCGCCTTGACGAGGGCGCGAGCGCCCTCCGAGCAGAGGATTATAGGCAGCCAGCCCTTCTGCTGAACCGCTTGGACCGCTCGGGTGAGGGCCTTGATCCATTGTCGTTGGAGCGTAGGCTCGAGGGCAGCGACGACGCCGCCGGGCGTATCGACGCGCGAGTCTATGATCTTCTGCTCGAGGCCCGACTCGATGGTGAGCACGCGCAGCGTCTTGTCCGGGTCCGCGTACTGCAGGCAGATTTGCCTGCCCAAGGCCTGTCGGCACTTCTCCGCGAGGAAGACGGGGTCCTTGGTGACGCCCGAGTAGTCGGCGAGGGTCTCGAGGATTATCACCATGTTGCGCACCGATACCTGCTCGCGCAGGAGAGCCTGGAGCACCTTCTGAATCTCGCCCAAGGAGAGCTTCTTGGTAGTGTCCTCGACCACCGCCGGGTAGTCTTTTTTGAGCGCGTCGAGTATGGACTGCACTTCCTGGCGGCCGAGTATCTCAGAGGCGTGGCGCTTGATGATGTCGGTGAGGTGGGTCGCGATTATCGAGGGAGCGTCGACGACCGTGTAGCCGGCCCTCTCGGTCCTGTCGCGTTGATCCTCGGCTATCCAGAGCGCCGGCAGGTCGAAGGTCGGATCGCGGGTCTTCTCGCCGGGGATCTCCTCGGTGACCCCGCCTGGATTGATCGCGAGGTAATAGCCGAGGCGTATGAGGCCCCGGCCGACCTGGACACCGCGAATCTTGAAGCAGTACTCGGAGGGCTCGAGGCGCATGTTGTCGATGATCCTGATGCGCGGCACTACGAGGCCCATGTCCAGGGCGCTCTCTTTGCGTATACGCGTTATGCGCTCGAGAAGGTCGGCGCCCTTGTCCTTGTCCACAAGCGGGATAAGTCCGTAACCCAGCTCGAGGCTGATGGGGTCGAGCGGGACGATCGGCGAGAGGTCGGAGGGCGACTCGGACTTCTTGGCCCCTCCTGCTGCCGCCACCCTGGCCTTGTCCGCATCGCTCACCTGCTTCTGTGAGAGCCTGATTCCCACGAAGGCGAGGAGCGCGGCCATCGGAATGAGGACGTACCAGGGGAAGCCCGGAAGGACGGAGAGGAGTAGGAGGACGGCTGCGCCTATGAGATAGATCTTAGCATTTTGGGAGAACTGCGTCGTGACGTCGTGCCCGAAGGTCCCCTCGGAGTTGGCCCTGGTGACTATGATGCCTGTCGCGGTTGAGATGAGGAGGGCCGGAATCTGGGAGAGCAGGCCATCGCCGATGGTCAGCATCGTGTAGGTCGTGATGGCGAGCTGAAAACTCTCCTTGTGGAAGACCATGCCGATGACGAGGCCGCCCACGAAGTTGATCACCGTGATGAGAATGGCAGCCTTGACGTTGCCTGAGATGAATTTCGAGGCGCCATCCATCTGACCGTAGAAGTCGACCTCGCGCTGCACTTCCTGCTTGCGCCTGATCGCCTCCTCCTCGGTTATGCTCCCTGAGTTGTACTCCGCGTCGATGGACATCTGCTTGCCGGGCAGGCCGTCCAAGGTAAAGCGAGCCGCGACCTCGGCGATGCGCGTCGCGCCCTTCGTGATGACGATGGCCTGCACGGCGATGATGACGATGAAGATAATGAAGCCGATGACAAGGCCGTCCGAGCCTCCCGAGCCTACGACGAAGGAGGCGAAGGCCTTGATCATCTTGACATTGAAGGCCGAGCCCTTCGCCAGGATGAGGCGCATCGTCGAGATGTTAAGCGCGAGGCCGAAGACCGTCATGACGAGGAGCATCGTCGGAAAGATCGAGAAATCGGTGGCTTTCTTCGAGAACAGCGTGATGAGGAGTATGAGGAGGGCCGCGGTCAGGTTGATCGCGAGGAGGGCGTCGAGGAGGACCTCGGGGACAGGGATTATGATCATGAGGACGACGGCCACTGCGGCCGCCGCGACCGCTAAGTCCGAGGCGTTTCCTAAGAGGTTCTGGCGCACGAGGCGCTGGGTATCAGCCATGGTTCCCTACCTCCCCCGACACTTCATACGGTCGCCTGCGCAGCGGCCGGCTCCGTAAGGTCTTCTAAGCCCTTGCCCTCCGCCCCGTACACGTGGGCGAGAACGGCCGCAATAGCTTGATAGTATTTCTCCGGTATGGAGTCGCCGATATCCACCTCGGCATACAGAGCCCGAGCGAGGGGCCTGTTCTCCACAAGAGGGACTCCGTTGTCCAGGGCGATACGCTTGATTCTCTGGGCTACCTCATCGACGCCCTTGGCGGTCACCGTCGGCGCTGCCATCTTTTCGCGGTCCCACTCGAGGGCGATGGCGTAGTGCGTCGGGTTTGTAATGACGACGTCCGCCTTGGGCACGTTGGCCGCCATGTTCCGGGAGAGGAGTTCCCGCATGCGCTCGCGCATGCGGTTCTTCACCATTGGGTCCCCCTCCTGCATCTTGTGCTCTTCCTTGACCTCTTCCTTGGACATTTTGAGCCCTTCCATATACTGTCTGCGTTGGAAGAGGTAGTCCGGAACGGCAAGCGCGAGGAGGGCGATCGCCACTATGAGAATGAGGCGCATCGCCAAGGAGAAGATGTAGGCGACCGACGGCCAGAAAGGTCCTTCGAAGAGCGTGCGAAGCTTGTCGAACTCGCCTTGTATGACCAAATAGGAGATGAAGCCTATAAGTGCGATCTTCAGGATCGACTTGGCCATATTAAAGAGGCCCTCGATCGAGAAAAGAGTACGCTTGAAGTACTGGCCGAATCGGGGCACGATCTTGGAAAAATCAGGCGTGATGGGCTTTACCGTAAAGAGAAAGCCCACCTGGAGCACGTTCGAGAAGATCGCCCCTATCACCGCGACCGCCGCTATAGGAAGAGTCAGCTCGATGAAGTACATGAAGAAGGCTTGGACTATCGGACCGGCGTCGGTGGTTATGTCCGCCTTGCCTACGAGGCCGAAGTAGTATTGGACCATTTCGCGCATGGTTCGGCCCATGGAAGGGGCGAGAATAACGATAGCCGCCGCGGGTAAAAGCAGGCCGATCGCGGCGATAAGCTCCTGGCTCTTTGCAACCCGGCCCTCTTCCCTCGCCTTGCGCAGCTTATATTCGGATGGCTCCTCGGTGCGCCCTTCGTCCTCGGCCGCGAACCACTGAAGGTGTATGAATCCGGGATCTCGGCTCACAACTTGCCTCCCACGAGTATACCGAGGTCGTCGAAGCTCGCCTCGATGAGGTGGGAGAAGGCCTCCATCATAAAAGGCAGTGCGGTGAGGAGGATCACGTAAGTGACCGTTAGCGTTATGGCGAAGCCCTCGGACATGAAGTTCATCTGGGGCGCGGCCTTCGACATGAGGCCCATAGCCACGGTTACAATGAACAGCGTACCGAGGACGGGCATCGAGAGGATGAGCGACTGTTGGAAAAGCGCCCCGGTGGCCCGGAGCATGTACTGGATCAAGTCGTTGCGCCGCGTCACTAGATCGACGGCCTTCATGGCCTTGAAGGAACCCTCGGCGCCGATGAGGAATAACTTCTGGAAGCCCGAAGTCGACACGAACACGAACATGGCGATAAGGTTCAAGAATTGGCCCATGATGGGAAGCTCGACCTCGGAGAGAGGGTCGAAGGTCTCGGAGGCGCTAAAGCCCATCTGCAGCGAGAAGAATTGACCTGCGGTGGTGAATGCCGAATATACGATAGAGAGAAAAAAGCCGATGATGAGGCCGATCATCGCCTCGCCAATGACGAGGAACGCGTAGGCGAAGCCGTCGTCGGGCACTGGATAGCCCGCAGCCTTGACCGAGGGGAAAATTATCGCCGCTGTAAATCCGGCGAGACCTATCTTCGCGACCTGGGGGACGCCCTCGCCCGAGAGCAGGGGCGCGACCTCCATCATCGCGAGTATGCGCACCGCGATAAGCGCGAAGAGGTTGAAGTCGGCGAAGGGCCAGTTCATCTATGCCTTTACCGGGCCATTTGTGGGATCATGTTGAACAGGTCCCGCGTGTATTGGGCGAGGTTTCCGAACATCCAGTTTCCAAGGAGGGCCAGGACGAGCATGATAGCCGCTATCTTCGGCACAAAGGTGAGGGTCTGCTCCTGGATCGAGGTCGTAGCCTGGAATATGGAAATGACGAGGCCGACCACTAGGGCCACGAGGAGTACGGGCGCTGAGAGGATGAGGATCTCGAAGATACCCCCTCTCATGATCGATACTGCTTCTCCGACGCTCATGTATGCCCCCACCCTAGAAGAAGGATCTCACGATATTCTGCGTAAGAAGTCCCCATCCATCGACGAGGACGAAGAGTATTAACTTAAACGGCATCGATATCATGACCGGCGGCAACATGATCATTCCCATGGACATGAGGATCGACGCGACGACCATATCGATGATGATGAAGGGTATGTAGAGCAGGATACCTATCTTGAAGGCCACCGTGAGCTCGTTCAAGATGAAGGCGGGCACGAGCACGTAGGTCGGCACGTCCGCGAGCGTGTTGGGTTTTGGCAGTCCGCGCATCGACATGAAGAGCTTGATGTTTTGCGGGTCCGAGCTCATCTGCCTGTACATGAAGATACGGAAGGGCTTCTCCGCGGCCGAGTAAGCCTCCGAGACGCTTATCTTCCCGTCGGACATGGGCTTGAGCGCGTCGTTGTAGACCGTCTCGAAGGTCGGCCACATGATGAAGACCGTCAGAAAGAGCGAGATGCCCATGAGAACCTGAGTCGGCGGCACTTGTTGGAGCGAAAGGGCCCGCTTCACGAAATCGAGGACGATCGAAATGCGGAGGAAGCTCGTCATGAGGAGGAGGATGCTCGGTGCCAGCGAGATTACCGTAAGCAGGAGGAGGAGCTGGACTGAGAAGGCGACTTCCTTGCCCGAGGTAGGGTTCCTCACCCTGAGATCGACCATGGGCACTAGGGGAACGGTCGTCGGGAGGCCCGCGGTGGACCTTACGCTCGAACCAGCCTGAGCCGATTGACGCGAAGCGGAAGAAGGAACCGCTGGCGTTATGGTCCTGATGGCCGAGTTAGGCGATTTCGTCTGGCTCGCCGCGGCGGCCTGAGAGACAAGGCCGGAGGGCAGGAGCAGGGCCAAGCAAAGGACGAGGCCCGAGAGCTTCGCGATATGCGGGTCTTTAACCATTGCCATCGCCCTAAAACTTCCGCAGGCGGTCGCGCTGGCCTGCGAGAAAGTCTCCCTCGCTGCGCTTATTGCCCGCCTCGCGCTTTCCGCTCATCCCCTTGCCGCCCATGAGCGATGACAGCACCTTGCCGAATTCGCGTCCGGAGCCTTCCCGAGGAGGAGGATTTGTAGCCGCCTCTAGGATGAGGGCATCGAGGTACTCCTTGTCGTCTATCGCGGCAACAAGATTCACCTGCGAGTCCGTGGCCCCGACAAGGAAACCTTTCGAGCCGACTAAGACGACATGAAGAGCTTTGCCCGAGCCCAAGGACGAAGACGCGAGGATCTTTACCGCCGAGCTTTCGACGGTCTTAGGCCCCGCAGCCTTTTTCATGAGTCGATATACGCCATAGATCGCGGCCAACACCAATGCCAGCACGACGATCATGCGCAAGAAATACGCGAGTGTTGATGAGCCGGCCGCAGTCTTCGCGGCCTTAACGTTGGCAGCCGTGTCGCTGAGCGAGAGGGTCGTCTCATCGACCGATCCCGCCGTCCCCACGGCGTTCCCGGCTGCAGCCTGCGCGACGACATTGCTGCCCTGCGCTACCGCGACGGCCCCCGTTCCCAGCGCCAAGGCGGCGCAAAGGACGAGTGCTATACGTTTCAAAGACCCCTCCCAAATACACGAGTATTCTAATGCATCGGGGGGTGAAACGCAATAGCTATTTACCAGAAGGACAAAATTTTAACCTAGATCGCTCATCCTTTCCATGGGAGAGACGATCTCGGTGACGCGGACGCCGAAATTCTCGTCGATAACCACGACCTCGCCCTTCGCGATGAGCTTGTGGTTGACCAGGATGTCGACCGGTTCGCCAGCGAGCTTATCGAGCTCGATGATAGTGCCCTCGCCCATCCCGAGGATTTCCTTGATGAGCTTGCGCGTCCTTCCGAGCTCGACCGTCATCTCCATGTAGACGTCCATGATGAGGCCTATATTCCCGGACTCGGTGGAAGCTTGCTGCATTGGTAGGCTGGCGAATTGGACCGGCTGCACGTTGGGAGGCATCGAGCCTTGATAGCCGCCCATTCCCTGGGCGCCATAGCCCTGCATCCCGCCCATGCCCTGTTGGCCATATGCCATCTGCTGCTGCATCATCTGCTGCTGCATCGGCGCGGCCATTGGCCCTCCCCCGTATCCGCCCATGTTCATCTGAGCCTGCTGCATGGGGGGCATCTGCATCTGCCCAGGCGATTGCGCATTGGCGCCGCTCATCGAGGCGCCCCCCCCAATAGAAGCGAGGACATCCTTGACGAAAGACATCGCGAAGAGCTCAGTGAGGGTGTCCGCAGGACCGTCGCCGATCTTGACCGAATAGACGGCCCTAAGGAAATCGCCGGAGGGGACCTTGGCCATAGCCTTGGGCACGAAGGCGCCTTCGGCCACCCCGGCGGTTATATTGCGGTTGCCGGTCTTCTCGGAGACGACCGTTATCTGCGTGCCCGCGAGCGTGGATATGCACTCCTGCGCCGCGGAGATCGCCATGTCGTCCAGCTCCGAGAGGCTCTCGTCCTTGTTCGCGAGAGATGCAATCCTGATGGCCAAACTCTTGGACATGACAAAGCAGTGGTCTCCAGGTAGCGAGCCCGCGAAGGGCACGGATACCGCCAGCACTTCTTCGGGCACATCTTTGAGGAAGCCGTCCCGGTTCGAGCCATCCACTGAGGGGCTCTGGATGTTAACGGGCAGCCCCGTGATCATCGAGAGGTTCTGGGACTGCGAGTCCAGGGTCGAGTCGAGCATTGCCTTGAAGGCCTGCGCCTCCTGCGGCGAGAGGCCCGAGCCCCCGGCCCTTCCCCCCGCGGCCGGGGCCGCCTGCGGCGAACCGCCGTCGAGGCCCGCAAGGAGGGAATCTATCTCTTCCTGAGAGAGGGCACCGTCACTCATTGTTCTCGTCTCCTTCGGATGCAAGCTCCTCGAATTCTTCCTGGCCCACGTCCTCGAGCTTCTTCGTAATCTGGACGGCCATCTTTTTCCCGATGACGCCTGGCCGGCAAAGAAATTTTTTCTTATTGCCGACGTTGAGCGCCATAGGGTCGTCCACATGGACCGAGTACAGCCGTACGACGTCGCCCTTTCGCAGGGCGAGGACGTCGCGGACCGAAATGTTTATGTGGCCTACTTCCGCGATGACCGGAATCTCCACCGAGGAGAGCTTCTCCTTGAGGATGTTGAGATTCTCGGTCGTCGCGCCGCGTCGCACCGAGGAGTACCAGAACTGGGCCGACAGCTTGGACACGATGGGCTCTATGGTCATGTAGGGAATGCAGAGATTCATCATTCCCTCGACCTCCCCGACCTTCGTCTCGAGGGTGACGAGGACCACCATCTCGGAGGGCGGAACGATCTGGGCGAACTGGGGGTTAGTCTCGATCTGAGAGAGCCTGGGGCGAAGGTCTATGACCTGGGTCCAAGCCTCGCGCATATTCCCGAGGATGCGGACGATGATGCCCTCCATGACGGAGTGTTCGATATCGGTGAGCTCCCGGTTGAGCTTGGCGCCCTCGCCCGAGCCGCCGAAGAGGCGGTCGATGATCGTAAAAGTGACGGAGGGGTCTATCTCGAGGATGGCTTGCCCCTTCAGGGGGTCCATGCTGACGACCGCAAGGGTCGTGGGCGTCGGGATGGAGCGGATAAACTCCTCGTAGGTGAGCTGATCGACGGAGGCGACGTGTACGTGGACCAGCGCGCGCATCGAGGCCGAAAGCGTCGTAGTCGTGAGCCGCGCGAAAGTCTCGTGCATGTTCTGGACGGTGCGGATCTGCTCCTTCGAGAACTTGTCCGGCCTCTTGAAGTCGTAGATCTTGATCTTGCGGGTATCGGCGGTCGGCTTTATGCTCTCGATCTCCGTCTCGCCCGCGTTTATGGCGGTGAGGAGCTGGTCTATCTCATCCTGAGAGAGGACTTCGGTCATGCCGCCTCCATGCTCGTACCCAAAGCTAGAGCCTACATCTTCACGACGTCGAGCCGCTCGAAGAGGATTTCCTTGATCGTCGGCTTGCTCAGTATGTGGTTCAGGTTTTCCTTAAGCTCGTCCTTGATGATCGCCTCCTGGTCGGGGGCGAGGTCCTCGGCGGACTTCAAGGTAAAATAGCTCCTGAGGTAGTCGCGGAGCTGCGGCAGGCGCTTTGATATCTCGACGCCAGAATCCTTATCCGTCTCATCGAGTCCAATCTGGATCTTGACGACGACCTGCGAGGGCTCGACGTCGTTCGTGCGGGTGCGGATCTCGCCGATCGTGCCGACGTACTGATAGATCGGAGTAGCAGCCTGGTAGTCCTCGGACTTCACCATTGTCGCCGCGGGCTTGCCTTGCTTGTTGACGATGCCTACGGTAATGACGACCACCGTCACGATGAAGATGACTGCGCCCAGGCCTATGCCGACGATCATGAGGATGCGCGCAATGCCGGGGCCCGGCCCCTTGGCCTTCGCCGGAGCGGCTGCATCCGCTTCGCCTTCGGCGAAACTCATCTCCTGATCGTCGACATTATCCGACATATAGCCCTCCGCTATTTCTTATTATCGGTAGTAAATGCGTCTGGATTAGTATACACGAATGGGAAGGGGCTGAAAAGGACGACGACGGCGCGCGAAGGGACTTAGGGTGATAATATGTCTAGAAACAAGAGGCGTTTCAGCCTGAAAGGGAGTATTTTTCAGCCTATATAAGAGAACTTCTCAGACTGAAAACTCGGCCGTTTCAGGCTGACAAATCCCCTTTCCCAGTCTGAGAAATCCTCCGCGATAGGCTGAAAAAGCGCGGGGCGAAGGTTATATCGTCTTTTATGACCAAGGAATCGTACCGCGAAGATGCCGGATGGTATACCGAATGCCGGAGCACCTATTCAACTTAGTCCGCTTCCCCGAAAGAAGAGATGGACCTGCGGTAGTCTATTATCTTAGCGACCACTTCCGCGGGCTTCTCCGCTACGACCATCGTTTTCCCGAACACCATGATGATCGTCGTGTCGGGCTTCGCCTCTACCGTCTCTATCTGATGTGGGTTTACCCAGAGTTTCTTACCCGAAAGAGAGGTCAGTTCGATCATGGCATCCTCTCAAAGAAGGTACGGAGATCACGGAGAAAGAAAGGTATGAAGAGAAGAAGACTCTTCAACTCCCTTTTCTTTCCCATCTTTCCCATCTTTCCCATCTTTCCCATCTTTCCCATCTTTCCCATCTTTCCCATCTTTCCCCTCCGTGGTCTCCATGTCGGTCTTTTAATCGGCCGCTTTATGACTTACCGTTTCAGGGAGAGCAGCTCCTGGAGCATCTGGTCGGAGGTCTGAATCGTCCTCGAGTTGGCCTGGAAGCCGCGCTCTGTGACAATCATATCGGTCATTTGGTCGGCGAGGTCGACATTCGACATCTCAAGGGTGCCTGCGATGATTTTGCCTTTGCCGGCGATGCCGGAAGGCCCGATGTTGGCCTGCCCCGAGTTATTGGACTGGACAAAGTTGGTCTCGCCGGCCTTCTCAAGGCCGCCCGGGTTAGTGAAGCTACCCAAGGCGATCTGTCCCACAGGGCGATTGGTTCCGTTCGAGTATACGGCGGTGACGACGCCCGACTGGTCTATCTTGAAGCTGTCGAGGTAGCCCATCGTATAGCCGTCTTGGTTGAAGACCTTGGTCGATGAGCGCTCGGCCATCTGAGTCACCGTGTTCGTCGCCGAACCGACGCTGCCGAGGTTGAGCCTGAAGGTTTGTCTCGTCGCACCGCCGCCGGCGGCCGCAGTCGCGCCCTGGACATCGAAGGAGACGCCCATGTCGAGGGCTCCGGTCTGCGGTGAGGCGTTGCCCTGGCTGTCTCGAACGCGCGAGAGCAGGCCGCGATTGTCGAACTCAACGTTGAAGGTGTTGCCACTTCCTGCCTGCACGTTCTGCCCGAGAGCAACCGCGGCGTTTGTCGCCGCCGGCGATTCGGGGTCGACGGAGACCGTCGCCTGCCACTGGTTCGGCGTCCCAACGACTTTGCGGTATTCGATGCGCAGCGTATGTGGGGAACCGAAGGAGTCATAGATCTTTTCCTCGACGCGCCAGGTGCCCTGCTCGGCAGTGTCGGCGCTCGCGTTGGGCGGAACCTCTACCGTGCGCTTGTCGAGGTTGCAGGCGAGGTCCACGCGGGTCGTCGCTTTCGCGGGGTCCTTGGAGCCTATGGGCACGACGATATCCTGGGTGGCGCCCGAGGTCGCGATGACCTCTTGACCGTTGACGTTCTGCGCGGCCCATCCCTGAACGCGATAGCCTGTGCTCGGATTGACAAGCCTTCCGTCCCTGTCGAGGCCGAAGGCGCCGTCGCGGGTGAAGAGGGTCGACTCGCCCTTCTTGAGGACGAAGAAGCCATTGCCCTGGAGGGCGAGATCGGTCTGTACTCCGGTCGTCTGGAGGGCGCCCTGTGTCATGATCGTATCTATCGACCCGATCGACATGCCCAGGCCGATCTCCTTAGGGTTGACGCCGCCCACGTCGCCGTCGGGCGCGGAGGCTCCGGACATCTGTTGATACAGCAGATCCTGGAATATGGCGCGCCCCCGTTTGAAGCCCGTCGTATTGACGTTGGATATATTGTTGCCGAGGACGTCCATCCTGGTCTGGTGATTTTGCAGTCCAGAGACGCCGGAATACAAAGAACGCATCATGGGGCTAGCCCTCCTACCTACTGTTTACTGGATTACCGATTCTACTTGCGAGAAATCATAGATCTGCCCGTTCACGCTCACCATGGGATTGTCTCCCCGCATCACCTTGTCGACGGTGCCACGCACCACCGACTGCCCGTCATTGATCTCGACGGTCTTGCCGAGAACCTGCGAGGCCTCGCTCGAGGACAGGAGGGAGGACATCTTCTGGAAGCCCGAGCTCATGTTGGTGATCTGCTCGAGTGAAGAGAACTGCGCCATCTGCGCGATGAAGTCCTTGTCCTCCACCGGAGAAGTCGGGTCCTGGTGCTGGAGCTGGGTGATGAGGATCTTGAGGAAATCGTTCTGATCGAGGCTGGTAGACCCGGCCTTGCCCGCTTTGATCGATTTGTTGAAACTATCGACATCGAGCTTGGTCTGTGCTAGCTCCTGGGGGCTCAAGCTAGTATTGATATTCAAATCCACGATTTTCCTCCTATGCGAACATGTCGACCGAAGAACCCCGGCGCGAATAGGCCGATGCGGCCATGGCTGGGTCCGCGGGCGAAGAAATGGCGCTCCGCAGGCGCTCCGAGAAAAAAGGATCGGCCGAGCCTTCGCTTCGGCCTCCCTGAGCCTGCGCCCCCCCCCCCGATCCCGAGCCCACCGCCACCTCGAGCTTGGCGGAGTCGAATCCGCCTTGCCTGAAGGCGTCAGCCAGATCGTTCATATTCTTCTCGAAGGCGCTCTTCGCCTCGTCTGATTCTACGACGATCTTGCCGCTAATATTGTTGTCGGACAGATTCAGCTCGATCTTGACGTTTCCCAGCGATTCGGGCCTGAGCCTCAGGCGAATAGTTCCCGCGTCGCCGTCGCGCAGCACAATATGCGCGCTCTGCACGATCTCGCCGTTCCACTGGTCGCGCAGCCGCTCGGAGAGCATGGACTGGAAGTCCTGGCCTCTGCCGGAAGCTACTTCCGCGTCGGAGCGGGCCTGCGTAAGCGAGCCCGACTCGCCCGTGCCGCGGGCGTCGAGGGTAAGTTCGCGAAACTGGACATTACTCGAGTCGGAAGCCGATGCGACCTCGCGCACCGCGACCTTCGTTGTCTCCCCCAGGGCCGCTTCTCCCCCTGCCGCCTCTTTCGCGGAGTGGGATTTCTTGGCGTCAGTCTGACGGCGGAGATCGAGGACAGTCAGTTCGGGTTTCGAGGAAGAGTGCAATCCTTTCTTCCCGCCCTCGACATTAATAGAAGAATTTGCCTCGGTCGAGGGCTCGCCCGCCTTAAGCTGACTCGCGTTAGCCGAAAGCATCTTGAGATTCACGAGGGAGTAGGCGGCCTCGTCGACCTGGCCCTTGGCCTTGGGCCGGCGCTTGTCGTCGGCAGTTTTGCTCTTTAACTCTACCTGGGCTTGAGCCTCCGCCTGATCTGCCGAGGGCGCCCGATTTCCATGATAACGGACGAGCTTTTCACTCGCGTCGTGCTTTAAGTCCTTTTCGCTTGCCGACTTCGTTCCCGAGGCCTCTTTCCCCTCAGCGACGAGCGAATCGGCTCCTGTTTTCGACCCGACGAGCTTGCCCGACAAAGCGGTCTTGCTCGAAGCGTGGAGACCGCCCATCGCGACCAGCTTGCCGGACGCGGCATGCTTTCCCGGCGATGCGTCGGAAAAGGGGACGGCGTCTTTGAGCAATGATTTGGCGCGCAAGGCTTCGGCTTCGTGGGACGAGAGCTTCGCCGCATGCGAACCCTTCGCGTCCTTGCCCCCTAAGTTTTTCTGCGCCTGAGAAAGTATGTCGGAGAAGAGGCCTGCGAGACCCTTGGATTTCTTGCCTTTGCCCCCCGAGCCGGTGAGCGGGCTCGCAAGACACTCAGCGGTAGGACTGCGGCCGCCTGATTCATGTACTACGGATTGGGCCAGCATGGGCGTCGGCGCTCTCCTTTGCCAGATCCAGAAGAGCGCTCGCGGGCAAATTGCCCACGCTTACGAACAGAGGTTCGTAAAGCTGGCTACTCCAAGGAAGTCGGCTTTTCCGCCATCTTCCTTTGAAGTGTCGCCGAGCGATCCGGCGGCATGCCTGCGAGCCATACAGAGACGAGGGAAGTCTCGCCGGCGGCCTTCGCTCTCTCTTCCACGGCGCGGAAGAGGTCGATGACCGCTTGGTCGTCCATCGCCTTCAGTATCTCGACCGCCTTCGCAGGCGGCATGCCGACCAGGTACTGCGCGTTCTGGTCTATATTAGCTTTCTTATTGTCGTACTGTTTCACCTTGTCATTGAACGATTTCTCTTGGTCATCGATGGCCTTACCCCGATCGTCCAGTTCCTGCGCCTTCTGCGCGATCTCGGCGTCTTTCTTGTCGAGGTCGGAAGAGCGGGCGTCGAGCTCCTCGGCGCGAGAGGAGAGGGACTCGAGACGCTTGGCGTAGCGCTCCTCCTCGAGGAGCGCCGGGCTGTCCGCGCGCACGGCTGCCGCGGTTCTGGTCTTCACACCGAAGAGTCTGTATGCCGGAGCCATGACGGACTTCGCGTCTATGAGCCCGATATAGTCGAACCAGACGATGCCGCCAATGACGAGGGCGACAATCATCGCGAGGAGGAGAACGATACGCCCGAGCACTCGGGGCCTTCCGAAACTTGCCATGCTACGCTAACCCTTCGCCCCTGCGACCGGGCGCCTGACCAGGTCGTCGAGGACCTTGGTTTCCTCGCGCAGGGCGAGGTGGTAATACTCCGCCTGCCTGCGTTCCTTGAGCTTCTCGATTGCCTCGCGGTCCCGTCGCTTCTCCACGTACTCGGCCCTGGCCTTTTCTCGCTCGAGCTCCGCCTGGGCAAGCTTCACGAGCAGCTTTTCCTTATCCCTATCCAACCTGATCATATAGACTTCGGCCGCTTGATAATCGGCGAGCATCCTGCCCGAAGAGTACATCTCGGCTCGAGTCCGCACGCGCGACTCGGCGAGTTCGCGCAGCTCCGCGTCCAGAAGGGCGCAGCGCCCAGCTTTCTCGGCGAGGACCATCTCGGCCTTGCGCTCGTAGAAACCTCGCACTTCGAGGAGTTTCTCGAGGTTGAAACGAAAGGCCCTCACGGCTCAGATCCTCGGGCCGAGAGCCCCGTTCGAATCATGGACGGGGTCACGCGAAGTCCTCCCTGGCAGACTCGTGTTCGGCCTTGACGGAAGAATCAGAATCGACGTCGTAAACCTCGATCGCCGCCCTCCCCGGAGCCGCGGCGGAGGATTCGGCCGCGTAGGCCGAGATCTCCTTGGGCGGCAGCGCTATACCCGCGATGGCGGATAGGCGCTTGAGCGTGTCGCCTATGGGCGCTTTCTCCTCTACCGTCTGGAGGAGGAAGGCCTCGATGTCGTCGCGCTTGGCTATGGCCTCGTCGACGGCGGGATTCGAGCCTTTCACGTAAGCCCCGATAGTGATCATGTCCTCGTATTCCTCGTAGACGGCCATGACCTTGCGAGCGAAGCCCATCACTTTCTGCGTGATCGGGCCCGTGACCGAACCCACAAGGCGTGAAACGGACTTGAGCACGTCAACCGCAGGGTAATGATAGCGCTGGGCGAGCGCTCGGGAGAGCACAATGTGGCCATCGAGGATTCCCCGAACCGTGTCGGCCACGGGCTCGTCCATGTCGTCGCCGTCGACGAGGATCGTGTAGACGCCGGTGATGGAACCCTTGTCCGAAGTCCCCGAGCGCTCGAGGAGCTTGGGCATGGAGTCGAAGACCGAGGGAGTGTAGCCGCGGGTGGCGGGCGGCTCGCCCGTGGCGAGCCCGATCTCGCGCTGCGCCCTGGCGAAGCGCGTGACGGAGTCGAAAAGCAGCATCACGTCCTTGCCCTGGTCGCGAAAGTACTCGGCCACCGAGGAGGCTACGTAGGCGCCGCGCAGACGCGATAGGGGCGAGGTGTCGGAAGTCGAAACTATGACGACGGATCTTCGCAGGCCCTCCTCGCCCAAGTCGTTCTCGATGAACTCGCGCACCTCGCGGCCGCGCTCGCCTATGAGGGCGATGACGTTGATGTCCGCGTCGGTGTTGCGGGCTATCATGCCCATGAGCGTGGATTTTCCCACGCCCGAACCCGCGAAAATGCCGATGCGCTGTCCGCGGCCGAGCGGGATGAGTCCGTCTATAGCGCGGACGCCCGTGACGACGCGGCGCGTTATGCGCTTTCTAGTGAGGGCGTCGGGAGGCCTCGAGACCGCAGGGTAGAAAGTTTCGGAAGCGACATCGCCTTTGCCGTCGGCAGGCCTGCCCATGCTGTCGAGGACTCGGCCGAGAAGGCGGTCGGAAACGGGCACTTGGAGCATCTCGCCCGAGGCTATAACCTGACAACCGACCTCGATGCCCTCGAGGCCCTCGTAGGACATGAGCTGGACTGCGTCCTCGCGCAGGCCTACGACCTCGGCGTATACGGCTTTGCCCAGGCGCGGCACGATTATCTGGCAGACTTCTCCGATTACCGCCTGGGGGCCGCGGCTCTCCACGAGGAGGCCGAGGACCTTGGTCACGCGACCGACGTATTTAATCGGATCGGTTCGCTCTACGGCGGTAAGGTACTTCGCTAGCCCTTCCATGATCAGCCTTGCACCTTTCCGCGCGCCTTGATCGGAGCGACCTCGAGGATCTTCTCCTCGAGCTCGGAGAGCTGGCTCGCGATGCGCGCGTCGATCTCGCCGAAGTCCGTCTCGATGACGCAGCCGCCGCGATCGACCGTCGAGTCCTCCACGATCTGGATGCGCTTCGCGTTCTCGGTCATCTGTACGAAGTCCTTCACGTGCTCAGTGGAAAGCTGCAGATCGGCGAGATTGACCCGCACTATGACATCGCTCTTGGTCTTGAGCTTGCGCAGCGCCTGCTGGATGTTCTGCACGACGACGCTCTTCTGGTTCTCGGAGATGACCTTGACGACCTTCTTGGCGACGAGGAGGACGAGTTCGACGACCTGAGTCTCGGTCTCGGCGAGGATCTCGGCCCTTTTGTCCATGGCCCTATCGAGGATAATGTGGAGCCGACCGACGAGCCTCTCGGCCTCGGCGACGCCTTCTTTATATCCCTCTTCGCGGCCTTCCGCGCGGCCCTGCTTGGCGGCCTCGCGCTGGGCGGCCTCGAGCTTCGAGGCCGCGCTCGCCTCCAGTTCGGCGACTCTGCTCTCGGCGTCGGAGACGATCTTCGTCGCCTCCTCCTCGGCCTCCTGCTTGAGCTTCTGGGCCTCGTTCGTCTTGCGCCTGACCTCTTCGAAGGCGGCGCCCTCGGCCTCGCGTACTATGCGCTCGGCCTCCGCCTTGGCGGCGGCCGTCATGGCATCCTTTTCCTTTTCCCACTGGGCCTTAAACGCCTCGGCCTCGCGTCTTAAGTCGTCGGCGCTCGGCCCCGTGTAATCCATGGCCGAGGGGGCTTCCTCGATCGCCTCGGTCTCTTCGGTGCTCTCCTGTCCGGCGTTCTTGAGCAGCATCGTCGATTGGAGAGATACGATCTCGTAAGGCCTGAACACTGTTTTCGCCATGGGTTTTTTCCTTTACCTCGCGCCTATTGCCCGCGCGACCTTCGGTCGCGAGAGGAGACTCGCCTCATTACTGGACAAGCTCGTCTCCTTCACCCCTGGAAATAATAATCTCGCCGGTCTCCTCGAGGTGACGGATTATGGAGACGATCTTCTGCTGGGCCTCTTCAACGTCCTTTATGCGGACAGGGCCCATGAACTCCATGTCCTCCTTGAGCATCGTGGCGGCTCGCTTGGACATGTTCTTGAAGATCTTCTCTTGGACCTCGCTGTCGACGCCCTTGAGCGCCTTGGCGATCTCCTGTCCGTCGACCTCGCGAAGGACCTTCTGGATGGAGCGGTCGTCGAGAAGGACGACGTCCTCGAAGACGAACATCTTCTTCTTGATGTCCTCGGCGAGCTCGGGAGAGTCCTCTTCGAGGGCTTCGATGATGCCCTTCTCCGAGGTGCGGTCGACAAGGTTCAAGATGCCGACGATCGAGTCGACGCCTCCGGCGGCGGTGAAATCCTCGCTCGACAAGGTCGATAGCTTCTTCTCGAGCACGCGCTCCACTTCGCGCAGGACTTCAGGCATCGTGCGGTCCATGGTCGCTATGCGCTTGGCCACGTCCGACTGCACGTCGTGAGGCAGCTTCTGCAGGATGTATGCCGCCTTGTTCGGCTCGAGGTAGGCGAGGATCAGCGATATGGTCTGCGGGTGCTCGGTCTGGATGAAGTTCAGGAGGTGGGCCGGGTCCGTGCGCCTGATGAAGTCGAAAGGCCTCACCTGCAAGGAAGAGGTTAGGCGATTGATGATATCGATCGCGCGCTGGGAGCCGAGGGACTTCTCGAGGAGCTCGCGGGCATAGTCGATACCCCCCGAGGTGATGAAGTCCGAGGCCATCATGAGCTCTTGGAACTCGGTGAGGACCTGGTCCTTCTGCTCGGCCTCCACCGAGTCCAGCCGCGCTATCTCGAAGGTGAGGGTCTCGATCTCGTCCTCGCGCAGGTGCTTAAATATCTCAGCGGAGATCTCCGAACCGAGGGCGACGAGGAACACTGCGGCCTTTTGACGGCCGGACATGTCCTTGACGTTCTTGGGTCGCTTGGCGGACGAGCTCTCGCCGCCCAGAGCGGATGTCGAGGGGCCCTTTCCTTTAGCCTGGGCTTGCGCCATCTAGTTACTCCTCCCGTAGCCAGGTACGGATGAGCTGGGCCACGTCCTCCGGATGTTCCTTGGCCATATTGATCGCGTGCTCCTGCAGCTCGAGACGCTTACGCTCCTCGACCGACATTGAGACCTCGATATTCTGCTCTTCCGCCTGACGGATCGCGTTCTCCCTGAGCATACTCTGCTCGATCGCGCGCTTCTCCTCGGCGATCCTGCGCCGCCTCTCGAGCTCGCGCGACACGACGCGGAAGACAATGAAGGCGAGCATAAGCACCGCAAGGCCTATGAGGGAGTAGAGCACGATCTGCCTTAGCTGTACGCTCCGCAGATAGTCCGAGTCCTCGGCCTTGAACTGGGCGCTCCTGTCGAAGGCTATGTTCTGCACGGTCACCGAATCGCCCCGGTCCTTGTTGTAGCCTATGGCGTCCTGGATGAGGGACTGCGCCTCCTTGAGCTCGTCAGGGGGAACAGCCACGTAGTCGCGGTCGACGCCGCCCTGGGGCAGCATCTGGAGCTTTCCCTTATCGCTGTACTTCCACTTCCATACGCCGTCGATGTTGACCGAGACAGTGACGCGGCCGATGGCGGGAGAGTAAACCTCGTCGATATTGCGCTTATTCACCTCTTCATTGTCGACGAGCGAGTGCTGGGTCATCTTGCCCTGCGCGTTCTGCAGGTCCTTGTACGCCGGCGCTGTCTGGCCCTCGGTGCCGGCGGGGCCCTCGGGGTTGAATCCCGTGCCCTGCCACTCGGTGGTCGTCTCGGTCTTGGAGCGTGTCACCGAAGGGCGGACATCGGAGTCGTCATAGGGGGAACCGGGGGTACGGGGTTTCAGGGTGAAGGGGTAGTACTCTTCGGTCTTGATGTTTTTCTTCGACATGTCCATGTCGATCTTGATGTTAAGGTCGCGCACTCGGTCGGCGGTGTAGATCTGCTGAAGGGCCTTCAATATCTTGGCACGGTACTGACCCTCGAGATCCTGGATGAGCTTCTGCTCGCTCTTCGTCTGCTGGAGGCGGTCGAAGTCCGCGAGATTCGTGAAGTCGTTGAGTATGTTGCCGTTCTGGTCGGTGATGACAATGTTCTCGTCGGTGAGGCCCTCGACCGCGAACCTGATGATCTTCTGTATGCCCTCGATCTTCTTGCGGTCGGTCGCGATGTCCGAGCCTGGCTTCGGAAAGATGATAACGCTCGCGGTGACCGGTTTCTGGTCTTCCTGGAAGAGCTCCTTCTCGGGCATGACGACCGTGACGTTCGCCTTGTCCACGTCGTCCAAGGCTTCTATCTGCTGCGTCACCTGCCCGATGATCGCGCGGCGTAGGTTGACGTTGCGCTCGAAATCGGTGGTAGTCCATTTCTGCACGTCGAAGATGGCCCAGGGATCGGTGCCCTTGGGAATGAGGTCGTCCCGGATGAGGATGCCTTTCGCCCGAAGCGCGGTCTTCTGGTCCTTGACATAGAGCTGATTGTTATCGCCCAGCGTGTAGGGGATGTTCTCGGTGTCGAGCTTGCTGGTGATGAGCCTGAGCTCGTCGTCGGACTTGATCGGCGTACCCAAGAGCTTGACCATCGACGGCGCGGCGGAGACCCGAACGAGCACGACCACGATAATGATCGCGGCGATCACGACGCCGCCCAGTATGAGCTTTTGCGTCACGGTCCATTTCGCCCATAGTGTCTTGCCCTGGTCGACGAGCTTTTTGAAGAAATCGTTCATGTCCCCCCCCAGCGCGAGACTGTCGCCTCGCTTTTAACTAAGCGTCCCGGCAGCCTTCCCCAAGGCCTCCGGGAGCTTCGCCGCCTTTATTGGCGGCACGTTTTTACCGCGTATTAATCACGTCTTTCCACGCCGTCACTATTCGCGACAGCACTGTCTTCGCCAGGTTAAGCGACATATTCGCCTCGGCCATTGCGATCGTAACGTCCTGCGCGTCCACCGAATCCGGATCGGCCACAACGGCCTGTAAAAGATTGTCGCTCTTCGTCTGAGAATCCGAGACACCGTCCATCGCCTTGAGCATCGCGTCTTGAAAGGTCGCGACATTAGTCGCGGCGACATTAGTCGCGGCGACATTAGTCGCGCCGCCCAATGCGCCGTTCGCAGTGTAGTGCATGGGATTCGTGCGCGCAAGCTCCATGAGCTTCGAGGCCGCGTTAGGCGTTAGAGTCGAACTGATAGTATTCATGCTGAACGCCATCTACTACCTCCCGATCTCGAGGGCTTTTAGGAACATAGACTTCGAGCCGTTGGCCATGGTCGAGTTGGCCTCGTAAGCCCTCGAGGCAGCGATGAGGTCCACCATCTCGGTGACAATGTTCACGTTGGGCATCTCGACATAGCCCGCCTTTGGCCCGCTCTTGATGGCATCCGGATGGGTCGGGTCGTACTTGAGGATCGACGGAGAGTCATCCTTCTCTATCGACGCGACGCGCACGCCCAGCCCTGCGCCCTTGTCGAAGCTCTCGGGCTGGAAAGGGAGGCGGAAGTAGGTCTGGCCGTTGATCGGCCTGAGGATGACACGGCTGCGCTTGAAGGGGCCGCCCTCGGCGGTCCTCGTCGTGCTCGCGTTGGCGATATTGTCGGCGATAACGTCCGAGCGCAGGCGCTCCGCGCTGAGTCCGGAGGAGGCGATGTTTATCGAAGTGAAGAGTCCCATAACCTATTCCTTTTACTTCAGCACCAGGTTGACCTGGTTGTACTCGAAATTGATCGCCTGGGCCTGGAGAGTATAGGACAGTTGGTTATTGAGGCTGGCCATCATCTCCTCCTCGGCGTCCACGTTGTTGCCGTTGTTCTTCGCAGTCGTTTGGTAATCCAGCACGCGGCGGGGCTGGACTTCGCGATAGTCGGAGGGCGTGAAGCTCGCGATGTGCTTGGGGTCGGTCGTCGTCATGGCGAGGACCGGCTCCTCCTTCTCGGACTCCAGCGCCTTTTTGAGCGATGACTCGAAGTTCAGGGTCGATCGCTTGAAATTGGGTACGTCCGCGTTAGCTATGTTGTCGGCTATGATCTGCCTGCGCAGGACCGCCACGTCGAGTCCCTTGTGGAGGATGTCTACCGTCTTTCCGAACGTACTGCCTTCGAACATTTCCTTCCTTACCTCTCTATATTTCCTATCGGCTAAGGCCCGGCTAGGCCTTAGCCGATTCTGTCCACTGCTATAGTATGTACTTGCTCAGGTCCTGGCGCTCTGCGAAGTCCTTGAAGCGGGAGTCGACATAGGCTTCGTCCACGGTCACCTTGACGCCGGCCATGGAAGGCGACTCGAAAGAAAGCTCCTCGAGGAGCCTCTCCATGACGGTCGTCAGGCGGCGGGCGCCGATATTCTCCGTCCTCGAATTGGCTGCGGCGGCTATCTCGGCTACGCGGGACACGGCCACAGGCAGAAACTCGAGCTCCACGCCCTCGGTGGACAAAAGCTGAGAGTATTGCTTCACCAAGGCGTTTTTCGGCTCGGTGAGAATCCGCTCGAAGTCCTTGGCGGAGAGGGCCTCGAGCTCGACCCTGATGGGGAAGCGTCCCTGCAGCTCGGGAATGAGGTCTTGGGGCTTCGCGACGTTGAAGGCGCCGGCCGCGATGAAAAGTATGTGCGTCGTATCGACGGTCCCCCACTTCGTGCTCACGTTGGAGCCCTCGATGATGGGGAGTATGTCGCGCTGCACGCCCTCTCGGGAGACGTCGACGCCGCCGCCCGAGTGGCCTTCCTTGTTCGCGATCTTGTCGATCTCGTCTATGAAGACGATGCCCGACTCTTGGACGCGCCTGCGGGCTTCTTCGGCGGCGCGCTCGGGATCGACAAGCTTGTCCAGCTCCTCGGCGATCAAGATGCGGCGGGCCTCGGAGAGCGGCACGGCCTTTTTCTTGCGCTTGCCCCCGAACATGTTTGCAAGTCCGCCTAGGGCGACCTCCATCTCCTCCATCTGGTTGCCCGAGAGTATCTCGATGGCGGGGTTCGAGGCCTGCACATTGATCTCGACCTCGCGGCCGTCGAGCTTTCCGTCACGTAGCAGGGCGCGGAACTTCTCGCGGCTATCGCCGGCGGAGCTCGAGGTAGAAAGCTCGGCGGCCGGGATCGCCGGCTGGGTCTGCCCAGGGAAAGCGAGGCCGCCAAACACGGGTTCCTCCGGTTTCTTGATTCCGGGAAGGAGCAGATCGAGGATCCTCTCCTCGGCCCGCCGCTCGGCCTCTTCCTTGACGCCGACTTGCATCTCGGCCTTCACCATGGCGAGCCCGGCGGCCATGAGGTCGCGAATCATGGACTCGACGTCGCGGCCTACGTAGCCGACCTCGGTGTACTTCGTGGCCTCGACCTTGATGAACGGAGCGCCACAGAGTTTGGCGAGGCGGCGGGCTATCTCGGTCTTGCCGACGCCCGTGGGGCCTATCATGAGGATGTTCTTGGGCGCTATCTCGTCGCGGACCTCGGGCGGGAGCATCTGGCGCCGCATCCTGTTGCGCAGCGCTATCGCTACCGCGCGCTTGGCCTTGTCCTGTCCGACGATATAGCGGTCGAGCTCCCCGACTATCTTGCGCGGGGTCATCGTCGCAAAATCTTCGCTCATGCCAGCTCCTCCACGGTGATGTTCCCGTTCGTGTAGATGCAGATCCCCGAGGCGATCTTGAGGCTCTTCTCCGCGATCTCTCGGGCCGAGAACTCGGAGGAGTCGAGGTAGGCCAAGGCTGCGGCGTAGGCATAGTTCCCACCCGAGCCGATGGCGATTACGTCCTCGGCGGGCTCGATCACGTCGCCGGTTCCGGACAAAAGGAGGGTCTTGGTCGAATCCGCGATGAGGAGGAGGGCGTTGAGGTTGCGTAGGGCCTTCTCCATGCGCCAGGCCTTGGCGAGCTCGACGGCGGCCCGCTCGAGGTCGCCCTGAAACTCCTTGAGCTTCTGCTCGAAGAGCTCGAAGAGGGTGAAGGCGTCGGCCGTGGCGCCGGCGAAGCCTATGAGGACCTTGTCCTCGAATATCCTGCGCACCTTACGCGCGTTGTTCTTCATGACGGTTTCGCCCATCGTGACCTGTCCGTCGCCGGCCATCGCTACCTTGCCGTTGCGGCGCACCGCTATGACGGTCGTGGACCTGATTGTCGAATCGCTCATCGCCTTCTACTTCCTTCCCCCGTGGGGATGCGCTTGCTCATAGACTTTGCGCAGCCGCTCCATGTCGACGTGCGCGTAAATTTGCGTGGTCGAAACGCTCGAATGGCCGAGCAGCTCTTGGACCGCGCGTATATCGGCCCCGTGCTCCACGAGGTGTGTGGCGAAGCTATGCCTGAACGCATGGGGCGTGACCGACCGCTTCGAACCGGAGCGCTCCGCATAGCCTTGAATGATCCACTCGATGCCGCGCTCGGTGAGCCGCCCTCCCCTTGCGTTGACGAAAAGGTAATCCTTCGGCGACCTTGCCGACGCGCCTTTGACGGCCGTGCGTTCCTCGCCCTGCGTTCTGCGAAGCCGCTCGCTCCTCAAGGGTAGGTAGGAAGCGAGGGCCGCCTTGGCCGGCTGGGCCAAGAAGACCACGCGCTCCTTTGAACCCTTGCCTAGGACCCGAGCCGAGCCGCCTGCGAGGTTGAGCTTGTCGAGGGTAAGGTTCGAGGCTTCGGCGACTCGGCAGCCGGTCGAGTAGAGGAACTCGAGTATCGCGCGGTCACGGGAGGGGCCGAAGAGCTCGCCCTCGGGCAGCTGCACGAACGCGGCAGCCTCGTCCTCGAAGAGGAAGCGCGGGAGCGGCCGCTTGTAGGGCAGGCACTCGACGTCGCGGCTGGGATCGACGGCCAGGCCCCCGAAGCGGACTCGGTAGCGGAAATAACCGCGGATAGCCGCGAGCGTCCGGTTGACGCTCGAACTCGCCTTGCCCTCGGTGACGAGGGAAGCGACGAAGGCGCGTATGTCCATGGCACTCGCATCGTCAGGCGACGAAGTGAAGCGTTCGAAGGCGTCGAAGTCCTCGCGGTAGGAGCGAAGAGTGCGCGGGGAGAGCCCCCGCACGGCGCCAAGGTAGGCGAGATATTCCTCAATCCTCCGGTCCATGCTCCTCTTCCTCTCCGTGCGTATGCAGGTAGTCGCAATCGGGATTAATGCAGGCCTTGTGTGAGCCGGATTTCTTGTCGAACTTCTCGACGAGAAACCAGCCGCACTTCGGGCAGAGGGAGCCTGTCGGCTTGTTATAGGTGAGGAAGTCACAGGCCGGATAGTTGGTGCAGCCGTAGAATTCGCGACCTTTGCCCTTGGCCCTACGCCTCGCGACTATGTCACCGCCGCAGCGGGGGCACTTGCCTAAAGGTATGGAGCGCGTGTTGCGGCACTCGGGAAAGCCCGTGCAGGCGAGGAAGTAGCCGAAGCGGCCCAGTTTCTTCACCATGGGCTTGCCGCACTTCTCGCAGACAATGTTGGTCGGCTCGTCCAGGGTTCCGCGGTAGGATTCCAAGCTCCCCATGACCTCGTCCACTTTCTTTTTAAAGGGGGCGTAGAAGTCACGCATCTTGCCGACCCAATCGGCCTTTTTATCCTCGACCTCGTCGAGCATCTCCTCCATGCCGGAGGTGAAGGCCACATTGACGACGTCGGGGAAGTACTCGACGAGGATGTCGCTGATCATGCGGCCCAATGTGGTCGGTACGAGTTGGCGATTCTCGCGCGATACATAGTAGCGCTCGAGGAGGACGGAGATGGTGGGCGCGTAGGTCGAGGGACGGCCGATGCCCTGCTCCTCGAGCGCCTTGATGATCGAGGCGTCGGTGAAACGTGCAGGGCCTTGCGTGAAGTGCTGCTCGGGACGGATCGCCTCGACCTTGACCTCGTCGCCGGTCCGAAGCTCGGGCACGGAGCCCTCGGCCTTGTCTTCCTTGGTCGCGCCGACCTTGATGACTTTGAAGAAGCCCAGCTCGACGACATGCGAGGAGGTGACCCTGAAAACGCCCTCGCCCGCCTCGATGTCCGCACTCGAACTGCGGACCTTGGCGTTCGTCATCTGGCTAGCGACGAAGCGCTCCCAGATAAGGGCATAGAGCTTCTGCTGGTCCTTGGAGAGGTATTCTTTGACCGACTCGGGGGCGTAGGTCACGCTCGTGGGCCTGATGGCCTCGTGCGCGTCCTGAGCCTTGCCGTCGGCCACATAGATGTTGGGCGACGTAGGGAGCTCGGCGGGAAAGCGCTCGCCCAAGTAGGCCCTAACCTCGGCTATCGCGGTATCGGAAATGCGGGTGGAGTCCGTGCGCATGTAGGTGATGAGGCCTATGCGGGTCGATCCGATGCCCACGCCCTCGTAGAGCTGCTGGGCTATCTGCATCGTCTTCTTGCTCGTGAAGCCCAGCCGGTTGGCCGCGGTCTGCTGCAGCTTGGAGGTCGTGAAGGGGGGCTTGGGGCGAAGAGTCTTCTCGGACTCGCGCACCTCGCCGACTTTGGCTGTCTTGCCCACCAAGGCCACGACGATCGTCGTGGCCTCAGCCTCGCCCTTGAGCTCAGCCTTTTCGCCCTTCCACTGGACGAGCTCGCCGGAGAAAGCGCTACGGCCCTTGCGGAAGTCAGCGTCAACGGTCCAGTACTCCTCGGGGAGGAAGGACTCGACCTCCCTCTCGCGTTCGCAAATGAGGCGGAGGGCCACCGATTGCACCCGCCCCGCGGAGAGGCCGTTCTTGACCTTCTTCCACAAGAGGGGCGAGAGGTTGTATCCGACCAGGCGGTCGAGGACGCGACGAGCCTTCTGGGCATCGACCTTGAGGTCGTCTATGCCGCGAGGGGCCTTGACCGCGTCGCGTATGGCCTGCGGCGTTATCTCGTTGAAGACGATGCGCTCAATAGGAAGCTCGGTGTCCTTGGAGCGCAGGGCGTTGCGGATGTGGAAGGCGATCGCCTCTCCCTCGCGGTCGTTATCAGACGCGAGCAGGACGAGACTCGACTTCTTGGCCGCCTTCTGCAGTTCCTTCAAGAGTTTTGCCTTGCCGCGTATCGTGAGGTATTCGGGCTCGAAGCCTCCCTCGACGTCGATGCCCACCCTCGACTTGGGCAAGTCGATGAGGTGGCCCATCGAAGCGAGGACCGTGTATCTTGAGCCTAAGTACTTCTCAATCGTCTTGGCCTTGGCAGGCGACTCGACGATGACGAGTATGCCCTTGGCCGCGGCCTTAGGGTTCTTGGCCTTGGCCTTTGGCTTGGCTGCCGGCTTAGCCTTCTTCAAAAGGCTCGTCTTCTTCGAAACGCTCGCCGCGCCGGGAGCGCTCATGTTCTCTGCCATCCAAGAATCTCCTATCTTTCTTCACCAGAGCCGGACTCTCGGGTCCCGGCCATGGCGTCTTTTCTCGATGTTCGAGGGCGAGCTCGCCCGATATACGCGTCCTCTCCTAATCCGAGCCTAAGGTCCTCGATGAGGTCCTCGGGCTGCGCTAGGCTCCTCGCGCCCTCCGCGGCAAGACGGTCGATGCCCGCGCTCCGCTGCCCGCCCAGGCAATCAGAGACCACCCACACGTCGCGGCCCTCGTCGAGAGCGTGCTCCGCCGTGATGAGGGCTCCCGATTTGGCCGGCGCCTCGACGACGACGCAGGCCCTGGAAAGGCCAGCGATGATCCGATTCCGCTCGGGAAAGAGGAAGCGGTGGATGCCCGTTCCAGGCGGGTACTCGGAAACGAGGAGCCCGCCGGATTCCAGCATAGCGCTCGCAATGCCACGGCTACTAAGGGGATAAACTGCGTCAATGCCGCAGGGCAGGACGGCGCAGGTACACTCCCCTCCGGAGGCCGCGCCCTCCAAAGCTCCTCTATGGGCCGAGGCGTCGATACCGCGCGCGAGACCCGAAACGACCCGAAACCCAGCCTCCGAAAAGCTCCGTCCTAAAGAATATGCGGCGTCGAGGCCCCTACCGGTTGCCATCCTCGTACCGACGATCGCGACCGCCGGTACGAAAGGATCGAAGCGCCAACCCCTCACGAAGATACCGAAAGGAGGCCTGACCGTCTCGCGCAGGACTTCCGGAAAATCCGTTTCGTCATACTGGATAAAACGGGAGCCGCTGCGCTCAAGGAAGCGCATATCGGAGAGCGCAGCCTCGAGGTAGGAATCGGGAGTCCAGGACCCCAGGTTCAGCTTCCGCCCTGCGGCGGCCTCTACATCGCCGGGTAAAAGTAACGACAGCGAGAGCTCATCGTCAACGAGGTCCCAGACCGCAAGACGCTCCTCGGGCCGAAGCCGGGGGATGCGAAGGATGGAAAGAGCGAGGATCAAGCGCCGTTCATCGAGACTATTCATGCTTTTCCTCCTCCCTTTGTACGTCATTCGGCGGCCTTTTCGCTTCATCCTATTTCCTCGGGAAATAATCGCGATGGTAGTCCTGAAGGCTTTCTGGATCGATATGGGTGTAAATCTGAGTTGTCGCGATGTCAGAATGGCCTAAAAGCTCCTGGACAGTCCGCAGGTCTGCTCCTCCGGCTAAGAGATGAGTGGCGAAACTGTGCCTAAAGGTGTGGACTTTAGCATCGACCCCCGAAGCGTCGCGCAGCCCATCGAAGCGCTTCCAGATGCCCTTGCGAGAGATGCCCTTTCCGGCCTGGTTTAGGAAGACACGGTCCGAGCGGCCCTTCTCCAGAGCAGGGCGGCCTTCCTCGATGTAGCGCCCAAGCCAGGCGGAGGCCTCATCCCCGAAGGGCACAAGCCTTTCCTTTTTCCCCTTGCCGATCACGCGAATTACCCGCTCGCGCAGATAGAGCCGGTCGAAAGTCAAGTCAGCGGCCTCCGAAATGCGCAAGCCACAGGAATAGATAAGCTCGAAGAGTGCGCGGTCGCGAAGGCCGCGCGGTGTGCTCGGATCGATGGAGGCGAGAAAGCGATCGACCTCCTCGGGAGCGAGTACCGACGGAAGCGAACGCTCCTGCTTGGGAGTCTCGATGAGTTCGCTGGGATCGTCGATCCTGATCCCCTCAAGTCGCATGAACTTATAGAAGGCATGAATGCTCGACACGACGCGCGCCATCGTCTTGCGCGTGAGGCCTGTAGGGGTCGCGGCGTCGCCTTCCGCCGACGCCGCGGCGAGCGCCCCACCGGTCTGTCTCCACACAAGGAAGCCTAAGAGCTCGGCGCTCGTGGCCTCGATCGGGTTCGCTCCCCGCTCATCGAGGAAGCGCTCAAGGAGAGAGGCCTCGCGGAGGTAGACTTCGGCGGTCAGGGGCGATCGCTTTCGAGCCGCAATGAGGTAGCCCCTGTAACGCGACAAGAGCTCGTCTATCATGAAGGAGCTCCGCGCCAATAGGCGCAAGCCATGCTCTCAGCGTATGAGAGCGGAGCTCCTAGATGATGGTTTTTCATCCCTGCCATGTCGAAGACATGGGATGAACCGTGAAAAACCATCATCAGGCTTCGCTCTTCTCGCCGGCGAATCGACGATCGCGAAGGACGGTCGGAATGTCCAGCTCGTCCTCACTGTCGTTGCGCCCGAGGAGGTACTGCTTGCCGCGCGCGGCGGATGGCGTCTCGGTGATTCTCTTCCACTCATCGTTCGAGAGATAATCCTCGAAGCCGCGTTTGGGCGATCCCGGCTCGGCGCGGGAGGATTGCGCGACTTCCGCGCGAGCGTCGACGGGCGAGTCGGCTTCGGCCTTAGGACTGCGGCAGAAACCGGTGGCGATGACAGTCACCCGCACTTCGTCTCCTATGGAGGGATCGACGATGAGTCCGGGTTTCTGAAAAAACTCGCGGTCCGCACTCTCAGTGATGAGGTCGATAATCTCCTGGAATTCGGTGAGGGAGAAGTCCTCCCCTCCTGTCACGTTGACGAGGATGTTGCGGGCTCCCTCGATCCTTGCGTCCTCAAGGAGGGGATTGTTTATCGCCTTCGTGGCGGCCTCGACGGCGCGGTTATCGCCTGACGCCGTACCGATGCCCATGATCGCATCGCCTTGGCCCTGCATGACGGTGCAGACGTCGGCGAAGTCGATGTTGATCTCGCCGGGGACGGTGATGAGGTCGGAGATGGCCTGTACGCCCTGGCGGAGCACGTCGTCGGCGAACATAAAAGCCTGCTTGATGGGCGTCTTCTTCTCCACGACCTTGAGTAGGTGCTGGTTGGGAATCACGATAAGGGTGTCAACCGCCTGGCGGAGCTTCTCGATGCCCTCGTCGGCTAGACGGGCTTTCTGCCTGCCCTCGAAGTCGAAAGGCCTGGTGACGACGCCGACCGTGAGGGCGCCCTGATCCCGCGCTATCTGCGCGATGACGGGAGCCGAGCCCGTGCCCGTGCCGCCGCCCATGCCCGCGGTCACGAAGACCATATCGGCGCCGCGCAGGGCTTGGGCGATAGCTTCCTTATCCTCGAGGGCGGCCTTCTCTCCGACCTCGGGCTTGCCGCCCGCGCCGAGCCCGTGTGTAACCTTCGCGCCAAGGCCGAGCTTGGTCTCGGCCTTGGAGAGACCGAGAGCCTGGAGGTCGGTGTTCGCGACGATGAACTGGACGTTCTTGAGCCCCGAGGCGATCATCCTATTGACCGCGTTCGATCCACCGCCGCCCGCGCCGATAACCTTGATGACCGTCGGGCTCGACACTGCATCTTCTACCACTTCGATGTTCATATTCCCCTCCCAGTCTTTTTCATTCGGTTTTATTCCCCGGTCTGGTTTGGCCAAAAAATCTTTGTCATTTGGCCAAGCCTCTCAGTTTCCAGCGATAAATCCCCAATCGCTGAAAACTGTCCAAACCGTTTCGTTAGAAAAATCCTTCCCTGATCCAATCGGTTATCCGACCGAAGAATCCTTCGCCGCCTTCCGACTTCGACCTGGGCTTCGACTGCCGATCGCCTGATCGCTGCGACTTCTGATCGGGAGGCTCCGCACTTTCGGCGCCGAGGAGGACGAGGCCGACAGCCGTCGCGTACAGCGGGCTGCGGTACTCCTCGACGAGTCCCCCGAGAGTGATCGGGTTCCCGATGCGGACGGGCATCTGGAACATCTCCTGCGCGAGTTCGGGCGCACCCTGCATGAGGGCCCCTCCTCCGGTGAGCACGACGCCCCCCTTGATACGGTCCCAATAGCCCATCTTCTCGACCCTCTCGCGGACCATCCCGTAGATCTCCTCCATGCGCGGCTGAACGATGGAGGAGAGCTTGCGACGCGGGGTCTCCGCAGGCGAGCGTCCGCCGACGCCGGGCACGATGACCGTCTCGTCTGGCTCTACGGTCTCTATCCAGGCCGACGCGGACTCGCGCTTCAGGCGCTCGGCCGCGTCCATAGGCACAGAGAGCATTATCGAAAGGTCGTTCGTCACCTGGGCGCCGCCGACGGGTAGGACGCTCGAGAAGTAGGGTGCGCCCTCGGAGTAGACGAGTACGTCGGTCGTTCCGCCACCCAAGTCCACGAGGAGGCAGCCCAGTTCCTTCTCGTCGTTCGTGAGCACCGCGCGCGCGGCCGCAAGGCTCTGAAGCATGAGCCTGTCCACCTTGAAGCCAGCGCGGTTGACGCACTTCACGAGATTCTGGGCCGTGGTGACCGAGCCGGTGATAATATGCACCTCGGCTTCGAGCCGCACGCCGATCATGTCGAGCGGGTTGCGTATGCCCTTCTGGTCGTCGACAATAAAGGACTGGGGGATCACATGGAGGACCTCGCGATCCATAGGGATGACGACGGCGCGCGCCGCTTCGATGACCCTATCGACATCCTCGTGCGTGATTTCCCTGCCGCGCCCCGTCACCGCGACGACACCGCGAGAGTTGATGCCCTCGACGCTCGCTCCCGCAGCGCCGCAGTAGACATCGCGGACCTCGCGGCCGGACATGAGCTCCGCCGCCTCCACCGCCTGGGAGACCGAGGCGAGGGTCGACTCGATATTGACCACAACGCCGCGCCTCAGGCCCGAAGAGGGGGCGACGCCGACACCAATGATCTCGAGGACCCCATTCTCGTTGTATTCCCCAACCACCGCGCGCGTATTCGCCGTGCCAATGTCGAGGCCGACTATCGAATTGTCAGTCAGACTGTCCCTCCTTCGTGCGGTACACCACCGTACCCGTTCGGAAATCGATCTCCTTGACGGAGCCGGCGATGCCCTTCGTCCCAAGGACGTCTAGAACGAGTATGATCGAGCGCAGCGTCTGGGCGTTTAAAGTGGTCCCTGCGCGCACTGGAATGCGTTGGTTGAGGGGATAGATCAGGATCTCCGAGATAGCGGACGAACCCGGCGAGCTTACGAACCGAATCTCCGAGATCGCGGATAAGAGCCCAGGATCGCTCGCGGCCACTTCGCCCAGACTCGCGAGAAGTCCCGCGATCGGAGGAGGCAGGCGCGTTCCCATGCGGAAGCCCTCGAAGCGGAGGCCCGATAGCACTGGCGTGGCGGAGGCCTCCGAAGCAGAGGCTTCGGAGAAGGCTACGCCCTGGGCGTCGAGACTGACGGCTACTGTCCTTCCTCCGATGTCGGCGAGGGCCGTGGCGACGGGCCTACGCTCGACGACCGCTATGGAAAGACCATTCGGAAAGAGCTTCGCGACCTTGGCGCTCGCGATGCAGGGCTGAGCCTCGAGGGCCGCCTTCACGCGCTCGGCATCGAGAGAGAAGTAGTACTCCTTGTCGTGGATGAGCGCAGCGGATAGTAGCTCGACCTGACTCATCGACGCGTTGCCAGAAACTTCATAACGCGTAATGCGAAGCAGCGGAGGCAGGACGAAGACGGCTGCGGCGACCAGGGCGAGAACGGCCGCGAGCATGAGGAGGAAAGACAGAACACGCTCTGCGGCCGAAGCGCCGGCGTTTCGAGCTGCCGCTCTACGTTCACCGCGGCGAGCGGTAGAGGGAGCGCCGCCTATAACGCGAGCGTAATCAGACATCCGCGGCCTCCTTCGCGAAGACAGAATCGAGGCCTTCCCCGCGGTTTTCGACGCTCGAGCTTCCGCTCAGGTTATACAGGATGCCACAGGAGACTGCCGTCGAGAGCAGGGAGGAGCCGCCGGCCGAGAAGAACGGCAGGGCGATGCCGGTAGCGGGGACCGTGCCAGCGGCTACTGCTGCATTCACTAAGGTTTCGAGGCCGAGGAGGAAGGCCATGCCCAAGCCGAGATAGGAGCGGTAGCCCTCGGTCTCCGCGAAGGCCGTGCGGAAGGCGCGCCAAACGAGGAAGCTGAACAGGCCGAGCACGGCGAGCACGCCGAGGAAGCCGGTCTCCTCGGACCAGGCCGCGAAAATGAAATCGGACTGAACCTCGGGTATAGAGCCGCGCTTGAGGCTGCCAAGACCGAGGCCTTTTCCCCAAAAGCCGCCCGAACGAATCGCCTTAATAGAGCCGAGGACCTGATAACCCTGGCCGTGAGGCTCGTAGGCCGGGAAGAGGAAGGCGAGAATGCGCCTGAGCCTGAAGTCGGAAGTAAGGACCGAAAGCGCCACAAGGGGCGTCGCGGCGGCGCCGAGGCCGAGGAAGAAGGAGACGGGAGCCTGGGCGACCCAAAACACGGCGATGGCGCACAGGGCGGTGACTACGGTGGTCGAGAAATCGTTCTGCGCGTACACGAGGAGGCAGCCGAGGCCTATGAGAAGGAAGGGCGGGATGAGAACGCCAGCGCTCTCCTCGATCCTAGACTGCTTCTTGTCGAGTATGTGTGCCAGGTAGATGACGGAGGCGGGCTTCCACATCTCGGAGGGCTGGAAGGTCGTGAAACGAAGGTCTATCCAGCGCGTGGCCCCGTTCCGGTTCTCGCCAAGACCGGGAACGAAAGGCAGAAGCATGAGGCCGAGGGCGACGAGTGTGATGAGGCCCGTCTTCTCGCGCATTTTGTCGAGGTCGATAGAAGCGCAGAGCCAGAAAATCAAGATCGATGGGAGGAGGAAGGCAGCCTGCCTAAGAGCGAAATAGCCTGGGCTTTTTCCGAGGGAGAGGGCGTACTCCGAGGAGGCCGACCAGAGCGCGGCTATACCTACCCCGGCCAGGAGAGCCATCGCTGCAAGCATGCTGCGATCCCCATGCCTACCCGAGCTTACGCGCTCGGCCTCGAAGAATCCCGCTCTCATGGCATTCTCACTGTATCTTCAGAGTGGAGAGTGCCAGGATGGCGAAGATGCCTCCCAGGATCCAAAAGCGAGTGACCACCTTCGTCTCCTTCCAGCCCATGAGCTCGAAATGGTGATGGATGGGCGCCATCTTGAAGAGGCGCTTGCCCTTCGTGATCTTGAAGTAGCCGACCTGGAGCACGTCCGAAAGGACCTCCATCATGAAGACGCCGCCTATGAGGAGGAGGAGGACCTCTTTCTTCACAATGAGCGACATGACACCGAGCACGCCGCCCAGGGCAAGGCTTCCTACGTCGCCCATGAAGACCTCGGCCGGATGGGCGTTGAACCAGAGGAAGCCGACACAGGCGCCGAGGAGAGCGAGATTGAAGACCGAGAGCTCGCTCGCACCCTTGATATACGGAATGTTGAGGTAGGCCGACCAATCAGCGCGCCCGGAGACGTAGGTGAGGACAGAGAAGGCTATAAGGGCCATGATAGTCAGCCCCGTCGCTAGGCCGTCGAGTCCGTCGGCGAGATTGACCGCGTTAGACCAGTAGACGACATAGATGATGGCGATCGGCACCCAGGCGACGCCGAGATCGAGCACCGGAGCCTTGAAGAAAGGCAGATAGAGCATCGTCGTCAGCGGATTCTCCTGGACGTAGATCGCGATGACCGCGGAGGAGGCGACGACCACTTGGGCGGAGAATTTCACCCAGGCTGGTATTCCGTCGGAGTTGTGCTTCTTGATCTTGAGCCAGTCGTCGACGAAACCGATGGCCGCGAAGCCGATGAGCGAAAGCAGAACGATCCAGACATAGACGTTCGAGAGGTCCGCCCAGAGGAGGACGCCGACGAGAACCGCGACAATGATGAGAATGCCGCCCATCGTGGGCGTGCCCGACTTGACGAGGTGAGACTCCGGGCCATCGCTGCGCACTGACTGGCCGAACTTTAGCCTGTGAAGCGAGGCTATAAGCTTAGGTCCGAGGAGGAAGGCGATAAGGAGAGCCGTCACCGCGGCGTAGGCGGAGCGGAAGGTGAGGTACTTGAAGACGTTGAGCGGCGAGAAGTACTTCACCAAGGCGCGGAATAGCTCCAAGAACATTCTGATCCCCCCCCTAATCCTTCGCCGCTTCGCCGCTGGGCGGCATCAGCGCATCGGCGATCCGTTCAAGGGCCATTCCGCGCGAAGCCTTAAGGAGGACGAGGTCGCCCTTCTTGAGGTAAGCGCGCAGGGCGGCAAGAAGCCTATCGATATCGGTCTCAAAAAAGCACAGCCCGCGAAAGCCCGCGAGGCGAGCGGCCTCGAAAGCGCTCCTCGACTCGACGCCGAAGAAGAAAAGGGCATCGGCGGCCGAGCGCCCGGCCCGCTCGCCCATAGCGCGATGCGCGCTCTCGGACTCGTTTCCCAGCTCGAGCATGGTTCCGAGCACATAGACCCGGCGGCCATTCCACTGGGCCTCGTCGCAGAGGCCGATGGCCGCCGCGACGCTATCGGGATTGGCGTTGTAGCAGTCGCGCAGAATCGTGTATTCGCCCTCGAGGATCTCGGATCGGCCGAAGAGCGGCTTCACCGACGCAAGGCCCCGGGCGATGTCCTCGTCGGAGACCCCCGCGCGCGAGGCGACAGCGAGGGCGCCTATCGCGTCGGCGAGGTTATGCCTTCCCGGCAGGGGAAAGCGGAAGGTCCTGCCCCTCCACTCGAGATCGTAGCCGGACAGGCCGCAGTCTCGCACAACGTGCAAACCAACGGTCCTGCGCGGACCGAAGTCGAAAACCTCGCCCCGGACGCCGCTCTTGAGGAAAGCGTTGTAGTCGTCGTCCTCCCAGACGAAGCCCGACTGATTGCCGTCGAAGTGTGAGAATATCTTCTTTTTTTCTTCGGCTATCGCGTCGCGCGACCCGAGAATACCAATATGGGCGGTCCCGATATTCGTTATAAGCGCGATGTCGGGCTCGTAGACGGCAGCGAGTTCGCCCATCTCGCCCTTCCTATTCATGCCCATCTCGAAGACGCCGACCTCGTGCTCCCTCCTAATGGAGAAAACCGAGAGGGGCAGTCCGATATCCGAATTGAGGTTTCCGGGATTGAGCACGACATGGCGCGAGAGCGCGAAAATCGAGGCGATGCATTCCTTGGTCGTCGTCTTGCCGCTCGAGCCTGTGATGCCGATCCTGACGAGTCGGGGGAAACGCCGTCTATACGAGGCGGCAAGGGACTGGAGGGCCGCAAGAGCATCGGGTACGAAGACCAGGGCGGCACCCTTCGCGCGGGCGAGAGCGAGGTATTCCGCCTCGACCACGGCGCGATGATCGGCGCGGGCGAAGACACAAGAAGAACCGGCGCCCAATGACGCGGCAATATAAGCATGGCCGTCGACTTTCTCTCCGGGTAAGGCAATAAAAAGCGAAAGGGGCTCGGCCTTGCGCGAATCCACGACGACCGACTCGATGAGCGCCGAAGCCTCGCCGACGAGAGCGCCGCCGACTGCATCGGCGGCCTCGGCGGCGGTAAACAGCGTAACGCGATCAGTCATGAGAGGCCTTCTTGGGATCGATCACGACGCGGAGCCGCCTATCAGGCCCGGCAATCTCGAGGCCAAGGCGCTCGGCGTTGGCCTCGGTCCTCTCCCTGCTCGAGAGCACACGGATGCCCGCTTCTATCTTCTTGTTCTCTTGCACCCAGGACTCCTCGGCCGCCTCAAGGCGCCGGGCCTCCGAAGCGAGCGCGGCGAAGCGGCCCGCCTGCCAGGATACCGCAAGGAGCAATAGAGGTATGGAAATGAGTATTGCGTAAAGATAGCCCTTCTTCATGCCGCCTCCCTCCTGCGCGCGACACGCAACTTGGCGCTCCGTGATGCTGGATTACGACGCACTTCTTCGAGAGAAGGCTCGAGAGGCTTCTTGATCACGAGCTCAAGTATGGGCTCGACCTTAAGAGCGCCCCCGGAGGCTGGGCTTCGCCCAGCGAGCTCGCGCAGGACATTCTTCGCGATCCGGTCCTCGAGAGAGTGGAAGGTTATGACCGCCAAACTGCCGCCGGGACAAAGGAGGGCGGCGGCTCTGCGGATGCCTCGCTCGGCCCGTCCGAGCTCGTCGTTCACGGCGATGCGGAGGGCCTGGAAGGTTCGGGTAGCGGGATGGAGGCGGCCGTGCCGATAGTTTGGCGGCACCGCGTTCCAAACGAGCTCCGCAAGCTGCGCGCTCGTGCGTATCCCACCCGAATGCCTGGCCTCGACGATGGCCGCGGCGATACGGCGGGAGAGACGTTCCTCGCCGTACTCGTAGATGATGCGGGCGATCTCCTCCTCGCGCTCGGAGGCGAGGAGCTCGGCGGCGCTGCGCGGTGCGTCGGGCGAGAGGCGCATATCGAGCGCCTCGTCCTTGGCATACCCGAAGCCCCTACCCGACTCGGCGAAGTGGTACATCGACACTCCTAAGTCGAATAGGACCAAATCCGGCTTCCCCAACCCGGACTCGGCCCAATTCGCGAGAAGCTCGTCGAAGTAGCCAAGCTGATAGTTCATCCTGTCCGCATAGGCGGCGAGGCGTTCCCGCGCCTTAGCCTGAATACTCGGGTCCGCATCGAGGCCTACGTAACGGAGGCTCGGATAGCGCGCGAGGAAGGCCTGGGCGTGACCTCCCTCCCCCAGCGTGCAATCGAGCATCAGTTCGTCGTCGCGGCGCGGCACAAGGAAGGACAGAACCTCCTCGAGCATGACCGGCGTATGGGCGATTCCCGCCATGACCTATCCTGACGCCTAAAGCGTCAGGCCTCCCAGTTCTTCGGCCGCGGCTAGAAATTCAGTCTCGTTGTCCTCGAGGTACTTGCGGTAGGCGTCGCCGTCCCAGATCTCGAGGTACTTCGTGATGCCCAAAATCACGCATTCCTTCGTGAGATGTGCGAACTCGCGCAGACTCTGCGGAATCGCGATCCTCCCGAGCTTGTCGATCTCGACCTCCTGAGCGGGAGCGAGGATGCGTCTCTGCACGAGACGGGCCTTGGCCGCGAAGAGGCTAGTCGACTCCATGAGCTTCTGCGAAAGATTCGCCCACTGATCAGGCGGGAAGAGCCAGAGGCAATTGTCAACTCCCTGCGTGAGAACGAACTCACTCCCCGGTAGCTCGCCACGAAGCTTGGCCGGAAGAGAAAGTCGTCCTTTTTCGTCCAGGGTGTTCCTGAACTCGCCGGTAAGTAGATTCATTGCCACCAGTTCCTACGTTTTACCACTTTTTCCCACCAACAACTTTATACTACTTCGCTATACGCAGCTGTCAACGAAGCTGAATTTGAAAACACTCGACAGAACAGTAATTTACGAGTATTTAGCTAGACGCCTGTGTAGCTTTTGCCAAAAAAGAGAAGGGAGAAGACCAATTGGATCGATTCAGGACTTAAGTAATGAAGAAGACAGCGAAACTGCGAGAGAAAGCTTCTTCTGTCGCCAAGGTGGAACAGAAAATGTCTATCACACACTTCACAAAGGCCGCAGGCTCAGGCTAGGATCGTTTTCAATGACGATCGACGAATACTATATCGTATACCCGGAAGGAGAGAGCCAGGAGCTCGAAGCCCCCTTGAAAATCGACCAGCTCGTCGACCTCAATGGCCTAAGCCTCGACCTACCCCTGTCGAGTCCCCGCACTATCGCCTACCGTGTTGTGAAAATTCGCCATACCGATGAGCGCGGCATACACGCCGTCTACCATTATGTCGAGCTTGTCCCCGCCCAAGAACTGATTAGGTACTGTTAGTCATCCTCTTCGTCGCTCTGGCCTTCGGGAAAGAGGTAGAGGTCGGGGACCTTGTGGACCCGTTGAAGGGAAAAATCCATTCGCGCGCTCCGCTCGGGGCTCAGGGCTACCTCGATAAAATGGGAAAGCTTTTCGAGTCCAGGCACTTCGACCTCGATCTCGAAGACGAAGCTGCGCTCTCCGTCTTCGTGCCCGGCCGGGATCGCCTTGGGCCAGAAGATGAAGGTGCCGCCGGTAGCGCCGGCCAGGACGAAGGGATTCTGCCAGTTGGGGTCGACCATCCGGACCTCTTCGCCGCTCGCGTAAAGCCGAACTACACCCTCACCCAGAGGCGCAAAGGTTCGGCCATCGAAGACCCTTCCCATGATCGTCGGAAAGTTGTAGATGGGCCCCTCGTGCTCGGCGACTGCACTCTTCTGACCCGCATGGTCGCTCGTCGGCCTGGGCGAGTGGGAGACTTTACCCCACCCTTCCTTGACTAAAGATATGAGGTCGGCCTGCCTCTGAATCTTGTCGAGGCCTTCCCTTTCACTATAGGCGAGGCCGCGACTCGACACGATATACTCGGGCTTGACTCTGTTGAGGACGAAACATTCAACGTCGAGCCTGCATTGATCGCAGGTGCAGAAGCCCAGACGCCTATCACGGTTCTCGGCCTCGAAAAGTTCGTCGACCAGGCTCTTCACCGCGTCTTCCATCACGTTGCGAACATCCATTAGAGCTCCTTCCCCAAAGTGTATGTATTTTTGCCCACCATGCAACGCCCTAAAGGCGGCGCTAGCCGAACTCTCGCATCAGGACGGATGAGAGCCTATCGGAAGGGAAAGAAGCAAAAACCCGCAACCGTCTGAGCGACGACGCGAAGAGCGCAACCACGGGCGGCGAAAAGACCGTAGGACTCTCTGCGAAGGATCGAGCGCGAGGAGAAGTATTCGGGCCCCTGCTGTCGCCTAGGATGCAGAGCTCGGTCTCGAAGGAGACGCTCTCGGGCAGGTCGATGACGAGCTCGAGGCTGCCCATGCCCGCCTCCGAAGCGAGCTTTTCCTCGGCCCGGAGCCGATTTCCGAGGTCGAGCAGCGCGGTCTGCCGCTCGTCGGAGAGATCAAGGGGAAGGTCGAGGACACAGCCGAAGAGCTTCGAGTCGAAAACTTTATCGGCGAGCTCCAGAGGCCTGAAACTGCGCGTCCTCGCACGAGAGCGAAGGAGAGCGTAGAAGCCGTCGTCGTCGAGACCGTAAAGATCCTCGTTCGCGAGGACGCCTTCGCTCAAGGCCAGTAGGACGGCCTTCTTGATCATGGCGGTGGCCGATCTGACTCCGCGGTGCCAGTAGACCGAACGATACATGAGGTACTTGGAGAAGAGCAGGCCTTCGACGCTCATGAGCCCCCGCTCTTCGATGGCCAGAACGCCCTCGGGGCCGACCGCCAGGCGCTGGAGTATGAAGTCCGAGTCCTGGACGCCGTAGGGCACGCCGCAAAAGAAGGCGTCCCGATTCAAGTAATCGAGCTTGTCGGGATCGAGAACGCCCGACAAAAGGCCGCGAAAAAAACCGAGCTCGCGACCGCCGTTATCGAGCGCGCAAGGCCTATCCCCGTCGATGATGGCGGCGACGAGCTCCGGATTCGCCCCGGCAGCTTCGATGAGACCGCGCAGCTCGCCGTCCAGGATATCACGGGCGGCAAGGGCCTCGTGAGCCTCCAGAGGCAGTTCCTTGAGCGAGTGGGCAAAAGGAAAGTGTCCGAGGTCGTGACAAAGTGCAGCGACAAGGTAGGAAGAGAGACCCGTTCGCGTGCAGAAATCGAGCTCTCCCTTGGCTGCAAGAGAAGAGACGATGCGCTTCGCCATGTGGAAGACTCCGATAGAATGGGCTCTTCTCGTATGCGTGGCGCCCGGATAGACGAGGAAGGCGGGCCCAAGCTGCTTGATCCTCCCGAGCTTGGCGAATGAGGGCGATGCGGCTATTGCCTCGAGGCCGGGGCTGAGGAAAATGTTGCCCCAGAGGGGATCGCGCACCGCCTCGGTGAAATCCGACGCGAGGAAGCCCAGGAGGTCGGAAGAGCTCATGCTCTTCCCAACTTCATTTGACCTCTCACCATATATGTGTTACATATTTACACTAAATGCAGGGAAAGTACAGCGCAGTAGGCAAGCACACTCCTTTCACGGTCTGCGCCCTCGCTCTCCTTCTTATCGTGGGGGGCGGGCTCCTCTCCTCCTGCACGAAAAAAGGCCCTTCTGTTCAGTCTGCGACTAAGCGGCCAGCGATAGAGCAGGTCGCCCAAACGCCCGGGAACGACAAAGGTCCGGTCATTCAAAATGCCACTCCACCGCAGATTAAGGCAGATTCGCCGCAGCATAAGTCGCCGCAGGTGCCCTTAGCGGCCTCACTACACGCCTTCGGCTTGGGTCTAGGCTCGAGCCCGCGTATAGCCTGGGATTTTTCCCTCGGCCCCCTACAGTCCAGCTCCCCGGCGAAAGGGGACGAAGCCGCAGTACTCGAAGTCGCGCGGAGCTTCATGGATGGACTTGCCGCGGGCAAGCTTGATCCCGAGCTCCTCTTGCCATCTTCTCGCGAGGCTCTGTCCACCCTTCTCGCGCCCGAGCCGCAGACTGCGAGTACTCAGACACAGGTTTGTCCCTATCGGCTTGGCGTGATCGACATCCAGGGGGACGACGCCTCGCTAAAAGTGCGCCTCGCATCCGCCAAGCCCCTGTCCGACCCACAGTCAGTGCGCGAAGAAGGTCTGCTCTCCCTTAGGAAGGAGAGCGACTCCTGGTACATCGAGGCCCTCGCCCTCGATGTACCAAAAAATGGCAGACTAGCCTTCGATCCTTCGAGCTTCGAGAGGTCGAGCAATGGCCACTAACCTCAAGCGGATCGAGAAGGAGTTCATCCTCGGCTCGGCTCGGGACGACAAGATACCCTTCCTCCTCATCGCTGGCTCGGGAGAATGGCCCTGCACCCTAATGGCGACCCCCCCCGAGGGTCTCGTGCTCGCTCATGCGATGCCCCTGCGCCTGCTTAGACGGAGCCAGGTCTATGAGTTCCGATTCGTCTATTGCGAGCAGCCTATGGCATTTCGCGCGCGTGTCCTCGAAGTCAAGGAATCGAGCGTCACGGTGGAGATGCCCGAAGCCGTCTACAAGAACTTAGGCCGCAGGTACAGCCGCCGTGCGCCCCCGGGAGAGCTATCGGTCGCCTTCTCGTTTAGGGGCGACCGCTACGATCTCTCCTTCCCCACGACGCGCGAGTTCGAGACCGTCTCCGAGCCCGAGCGCGACTCCACCTTCGATCCTCACGATATCCGCGCACTCATAGGAGAGTTCAACGACAGCGCCTTAGCCTTCGCGAGCGAGCGGGCGATTCGGATGTTCAAGGATCGCCACCCTGAGAGCCTCGAGGAGCGCCTGATCGTCCGCACAGGCAAGATATACTATCTGCCCTCCTCGGTCGGAGGGTTGCCCACCGTCGATCCCTACGTAACGCCGAGGATCGTCACGCGCGAACTCTTCGCGAACTTCCTCCGGGAAGAGGAAGTTCGGCCCGACCTCGTCGAGGACGAGAGCCTCCGCTTCGAGCGAAATAAGAAAAGTTCTGGGATACTCTCGGAGCTGATGATTCCCCTCCTCTTCCAAGAATACGTGATCGGCTACGTTTATCTCGTGAACACCCAGGCGGGGAGGCCACCCTTTGACCTGCCGCTGCTCGAAACCTTCCACCAATTCGCCAAGGTTCTCGCCTATTCGCTCAAGGTGAACGGCTACTTCCGCTCCGCCCCCAAGAAGAAGCAGGACTTCTCCGCCGATGTTATCGACATCAGTGCGGGAGGCCTTCTTTTCTCGAACGCTTCGCGCGACCTTATCGGCTCGCTGCTTCCCGGAAGCACGATCGAGGTCACGATCGCGGCCAAGGACAGGATCGTGAGGATCGCAGCACAGGTGAAGCGACTCTACCGCGACCTTTCGCGCGGCTACTTCGGCATCGAGTACTCCGAGGTGGCGCCGGAGGATTTTCGTTTCCTCTTCGAGTGCCTCTACGGCCGCGCCTTCACCGACGAGGACGCGGTCGGCATCGAGGGCCTAGGCACTAAGACGGCGAAAAAATAGCGAAAGGTTTAAAGCATGAGACTCATCCCGCAGCTCTTCGTCGGCATCTTCTTCGGACTATTCTTGGTCTTCACGCTCTTCGGCACCTCGATGACCATCGTGGGCGCCGCCCTGCCGCGCATCCTCAGCGACTTCGGATGGAGCTACGCGTCGGCGGGCTCCGTCATCGCCGTGGGTGCCGCCGCGTATTTTCTTGCAAGCCTCGTCTCGGGCAAAGTTATTAAGCGAATAGGGTCGAAGGCAACGATCCTCCTCGGCGTGTCTCTCTGCGTAATCGGCCTCGCCTTCTTCGCGTCGAGTCCGGCATTTCTCCTCAACTTCGCATTGAACGCGATAATCGGCGCTGGGCAGGGGCTAATCGAGCCCGTCGTCAGTTGGTCGGCCCTAAAGATGGACGAGGAAGGCTCGGGTAAGCCCATGAACCTCATGCATGGAGCCTTCGCAATCGGAGCGGTAGCAGGCCCGATCGCCCTCGGGCTTATCATGCGGGGAGGCCTCTCCTGGACCCTCCTTTTCAGGGTCATCGCCCTCCTCCTCGGGATATGCGGCCTCGTCCTCGCTCTCCTTCCTTTTTCCCGCCTGGGTCAGACTGAGGAACCGAAAGCCGCTGCCGCGGGACCTTACGAGGGCGGGACGAGGGGGAAAAAGCGTACGCGAGGCGCTGCCTACTGGCTCGGCTTTATGTGCCTCCTCCTCTACGTCGGGGCGGAGACTGGCATCTCGAACTGGATCGCTGAGTACTTCGTGCGCATTTTCGGAGCCGAGCCCGCCTACGCCTCTCTCGCCGTCTCGCTCTTCTGGGCGGGCCTCCTCTCGGGCCGATTCGGCATACCCCTCTCCTACCGGGGCAAGCGGCCCGAGCGCCTCGTCGTGGCTTTCTCCCTCCTCTTGGTCGCCGCCACCGGCGCGTTATGCGCTCTCGGCTTCGTCGTGCGGGCCGATTCCCCACTGTGGGCGCCGTCCGTCCTCACCTTCGCTTCGGGCCTCGGTTGCTCGATCATCTACCCGACGGTAATATCGCTCGTGGGAGGGGCCTGCAGGGGCTACCAGAGCGAGGCAGTCTCCTTCGCCATATCGGGCGGCGGCCTCGGGCTTTTCGCCTTTCCCTTCCTGATGTCCGCGATCGCCCAGGCTTTCGAAATACGTGTAGGCTTTGCTTTCTACGCGTTCATCGCGATCCTCACCGCCATCTCCTGTGCCGTTCTCGCGAAGACGATAGACAGGACGCGGATGCGAATGGAAGAGATGTCCGCCCAATCGTAACAAGCCGGAGGAATCGCATGCAGATCCATATCGACGCAAAAAACAGGGTTTTCCACCTTCAAAACGAAAAGTTGAGCTACATCATGAAGGCCTACGGAGGCGGGCAACGCGGGGCGCGTTGAGTGCCCTTACGGCGGTACAGGGGACTGGAGGCCGAGCGCCATCGAAATCGAGCAGGCCGACGGAACGCGCCTCCTGTCGCCCGAATACGAAAGCTATAGGCTCATTAAGGGAAAGGAAGAGCTTGCGGGTCTGCCTTCCACCTATGCAGAAACGACTGATGAGGCCGAGGGCATAGAACTCAAGCTCGTCGACCGTCCCAGGGGCATCGAGTTGTACCTCCGCTATACGATATTCAAGGACTACCCGGTTGTGGCGCGGAGTATGGGCGCCCACGTCTCAGCGATTCCCAACCACCAGTTCGGCCGATTCATCAGGCTGATCCCTCCCTACGAAGGGAACCGCAACGAGGCCGCATGGATGTCCCTGGACGAAGAGTCGGGAACCGTAGTCGCGGCCTATTACGCCTTCCTCGCGGAGCCAAATACCGCGGCCGGACGCTTGCGCTTGCGCGGCCTCGACGCGAAGCGTAGCTATCGCGTCTCAATCTGGCCGAGCGCCGGAGATGCGGCCGAGAAGGAGAACGCAGGCATCAGGCGCGGTGACGAACTCATAGGCGTCTGCCTTGCTCTCAGCCAGTCCGTCGGCTGGATCCAACCACGCGGCGACTTCTGGTCTAGGCTCTTCTTCCTCGACCCGGTGTGAGGCGAAGCGCTACTCGCTCTCGACTTTGATCCCACGGCGTTTCTTAGGAAATTCCTTGAGCATCGAGACGCAGTTACGCTTGGAATTGAAGACGAAGCCGCCGTTCCAGTACTCTAGGGCCGCAAAGAGTGCGTTGCCGCCGTCGTTGTCGTCGGCTTTCTCCCCACGGAAGGAAACGTACTCGGAGAGAGTCGCGAAGTCGTTGCCCTCGAGGGCGATCTGCCTCTTGCGGTTGAACTCGTTCCACTTTTCTAGATCCTTGAAGCCCTCGCCCTCGTCCTCGACGATAAGGTGGGCGTGCTCTGGGCTGAAGTCGTACCAGACGCGGACCTTCTTGCTGGGGTCGCAGAGGTTACCATGCTTGACTGCGTTCTTGATGATCTCGCTGATCTGCTGCTCGAGAAGATTGATCTCCTTGATGTCGGGCGGGGCCGACTGCACGATGAGGAGGGTGAAGTACCGGATCTGGCGAAAATCCGAGGGGAATTCCTTGTGAAGCATCCCCGTCTTGTCGAAGAGCGGCGAGTTCTCGTCTACACTAATGTCCTTGGCAGTCTGCGGCACGCTACGCCTCCATCCGCTTGAGCGCTTCGTCGATCGTCGGGCTGATGGGGAAGTAGCCCATGAGCTTGGTGAGCTCAATGACCTTCTTCACGGAGCCGTGGATATTAGCGATGACGAGCTTGAAGCCCATCTTCTTAATAGTCGAGCAGATATAGATGAGGGCACCGATGCCGCTCGAATCGATATAGTCGACGTTCTCGAGGTTAATGATGAAGCGCTCAACCTTCTTCTCGAGCATCTTCATCACCAGTTCCTTGAGTTTGTATGAGTTGTAGAGATCCATCTCGCCGTTTACGTCGATGATGTAGCTCTCCCCGCTCTTGCGGATCTTCAAATCCATTAGTTTCGGCTCCTCGCGGTCATTACTTCGACCTCTTCATCACGAGTAGAGTTCTGTCATCGCGCGGGAGGGACGCCCCCGCGAAATCCTCGATCTCGGAGCGGATCCGTTCGGCCATCTCCTGAGCGGGAAGAGTCCGGCAAGCCTGAATCGCGGCACCGAGCCGTTTGCGTCCGTACTGTTTGCCTTGCGCATTCATGGCCTCGACCGTTCCATCAGAGAATAGCACAAGTGCGTCGCCCGCATCCAGATCAACACGCGAGGATGTGTAGGCGGTGCCCCTCTCGATGCCGATGGGCACGCTCGCGGCCTCGACCGCCGCGAGTTCGCCGGTCGCTGCGCGGCAGACGGCCGCTGATTGGCGGCCCGCGCAGGAAACTTCGGCGACGCCGGTCCTTGCATCAATGGAAGCGAGGCAAAGGGTCGCGAAGTGGTCCGAGTCGACCTTGCCCGATATGCCGCGGTTAACCCATTGCATGAGGGTTGCGACATCCTTCGTGGAGGCTGTTATAAGATGGAGTATGGCGCGGATCATGACGAGGACAGTGCCCGCGGCTACGCCTTTCCCCGCTGCGTCGCCCACGACGATGAGGGCTTTCTCGGGTCTCGTCTGAATAACGTCGTAGTAGTCCGAGCAGACGCCGGGCGCAGGGCTCGAGAAGACGCCGAACTCGAGGCCCGTGACCGTGGGTAGCTTCTCGGGGAGGAGATTCTTCTGCATGACCGCTGCGATGTCCGACTCGCGCTCGATATCGCTGCGCTCGGCCGCCTCGAGGAAGGAGAAGGAGTTGGCGACGGCTATCGACCCAAAGTTGGCGAGGAGTTTGCAGCGGTCGAAGTCGCGTTCCGAGAAACGTCCCTCCCCCGCCTTCACGACCGAGACGGCACCGATGATCCTGTCGCGCAGGATAAGAGGCGAGACCATGAAGGCGCCAACCTCGAACCAGCTCTCGCTCCCGTTGTCGGGAAGGCGGGCGTCGGGGCCGGACACAAAGATATTCTTGCCCGTGCGCGCGACTTCCCCGAAAATGCCTTCGCCCAATCTAAAGCGCGCGTGACGAATATAGGCTTCGACGTGTTCGGCATCCTTGGGCAGGTTCTCGGGGAGCTTGAAGGGAGGCGGAAAGCTCCCGTACAGGGCTCGGACCGAGACCGTCTCCTCGAACTCGTCGGCGAGAAGGAGGATGCCGCCATCTGCGCCCGTGCGTTCGACGACGGCTCGGATCATGTTGTCGACGACGTCCTGGAGGAAGCTCTCACTCCGCATCGAACCGCCAGTCGCGAGGAGGAGATCATAGAGCGAGTCGACCGACTCCTCATAGTAATCGACCGCGCTCACGAGCTCGCCCTGGACTATATCGATAAAGAGGAGGGCAATGGCGAAGAGAAGGCAATACAGATAAAGGCTGGATGCGATGCGGAAGAGCTGGCTCTCCGTACCCGCGAGGTTGCCCCCTACGAGGTAGAGGGCAAGAGCGATCGCCAGAAGCGCCCAGGAGCGACGCGAGAGCTGGCGGGCGCTCGTGTCGGCGTCCGACCTCAGTATAAGCGGGAGAAAGGCCAAAGCCAGGACGGGGAAGAGCCCTGCTAGGCGAAGAAGGTTGGGCTCGAGACCGAAGGAAAGGCCTATCGCATCGAGGACGAGGAGTACGAGAGCGATGGCGTCGATGGAGAGGGGCAGCCAAAATGCCCAGCCGAGGCGGAAGGGCCTCATAGCCAAATAGAGGATGACGCAGGCAAGAAGGATGTCCGTCGCGTCCGCTAGGAGCGCGCTCGAGACAAAGGCAAAAGCGAGATCGCGCAACGCGATGAAGCCGGAGAGGATCGCGTAGCCGACCATCTCTCCTTCGGTATCCTTTTTACGGAGAAAAAGGAAAAACGTGACAAGGAGGACCGCCAGAACGAGTCTTGGGAGGATGGAGCCGCTCAACAAGCTGATAACGCTATCCCGCATCGTCTGTTCCTTTTATTTCGAGGAAAGCCCTATGGAGGCTACCTTCCTAGGCAGTGTAGCATTCACGATACTAGCAGTCAAGTTTTACCTTTAGGCGTCACAGGAAGAGCATGGTCGACAATTGTAAGCCGAAGGCTATTGCCAGTACAATGTAAGTGGAGATTGGGGATAGCTCGAGGGGGACTCCGTGATCGGACTCTTTATAAAAATTCCATTCCATGCTCAACTCAAAAGAGCGGACCCCCGTCTCGCCTCGCAGCTCGCCTCTGCGATCGAGGGAGCCATCTCGACCTTCATGGCCGTGCGATACGCCACCGAAGAATCCTTCTTTCTGGGCTTCGAAGAATCCTCGCGCCCCGCGCGACTGTGTGCAGCCGAGGCGGCGCGCCTCCTCGCCTCGACGCTGGGCGCACTAGGAGCAAGGCTCCACGGATGGTTCATCATCCTCGACTCAGGCCCGGCGGCCGACGAAATCGTCGATGCGTCGAAGCGGATATGGTACGGCCTGGAGGAAGACGGCGTCTACGTCTCGAGCCGCGCGAAAGATGTATTCTCGAAATATTTCCGCCTCGGAAGCCCTACGAGCGAGGGCGCAGAGGCAGAAGGCGCCTACCCTCTCCTCGAGGCCCTGTACGCCCGTCCGGCCCTCCCCGTAGGCGAGGCTATCGAAGAAGCTCAGGACGCTACCGTAGAAAAGATAATCGACGCCCTGGGCGAACTCGGCGTAGGCCAGGAAGCAGATTCTTCGCTCGCCCTTCTCGGTCCGGGCCGATCGCCGCAAGTCTGCCTCGATGCCGCGCTCATCCGCCTCTATCCCGAGACGGCGCGGCGCTTTCTCCGGCTCAGGGCTTCGACTGTCGAAGGTTCGCCCTATGGCCCTTTGGCGCGCGCCTTCGCCGCGCTCCTCTCGCCTCAGGGACTCGGGGACAAGGGGGCGCTCCTCTCCGGAGCGGAACGCGACCATCTCGAGAACCTCAGGCCTATGCTCGAGTTCCTCATCCGGTCGCCCTACCGAAAGGGATGCTCTTCTCAGTTGGCGATACGTCTCAGGCTCTGCGCGGCCGCGGCGCTCCGTTTCTACGCGCGACAGATGGGCGCCCTCTCCCTACCTGCCTTTGTCATCCTCGAAGGGATAGACCGTTTCCCCACCCCAAGCCTGGACCTCGTGCTCGGCCTCTTCGAGGAGACACTCTCCCGCGAGGGCATCAGGATACTCGCCCTCGGCGCCGAATTGCCCAAGGCTTGGAAGGAAGAGATAGCCCCGCGCTACCTCGAGGTACCAGGCCCCTCGCCTGTAGTCATCGCTCAGGCCTCGATCCACGGCGCGCAAGCCATCCGAGCGGAGGATCTCGCGACAACCATCGCCCTGAGCGCGGCGGGCGATCCGCTGCGCCTCAAGCTCGCCCTGCGACTCGCTTCGACGGGAGAACGGCCAGCCCCGACTGCATCGACCGAAGAGCTTGCCGCCGAAGTACTACGAAGCTTCCCTTGCGAATACTCGGAGCTCCTCCTAACACTTAGACTCTCGGAGGAAGTCCTCACCGACGAGTGCACCGAGGAGTTCCTGTGCGACTGTGGCTACGTGGCTGGCATACGCGCGCCTATTTACGACGCGCTCTCCACCCTAGGCTTCATCACGAAGGAGGATCGGCCCCGCATCGCTTCGGACGCCGCGACACGCGGTGTACTCAAGGCCTTGACCGACGGAGGAGCGGCGATCAGAAGCTCCTTCATGCATCGCCTCCTTGAGCTCAGGGCCGCGGGTCGGGTCGTCCCCTCGACCGCCCTCTTCAAGCGGATCGAGGCCGAAGCGCACGCGCTTGGCGAGGTCGAGGCCGCAAATACGGCCCTCGAGCTCGACTGCATCGCGACCGACGCGGTCTACGGCCCCTCCGAGTCGAGCACTGGCGGGAAGGAGGCCCAGGCGGGGCAGAGCTCCCCTCTCGAGCCCATGGCGGACTTCCTCGCCGCCTATGCCGCCTCGAAGCGCAACGAGAGTCTCGAGGCGCTCTCGAGCCTCGAGGAGTCCGTAGCGCTTTTGGGCGGGGAAAACGAGCTCGCGGACGGGACGGCCGCCCTCGCCCGGGCAACCTTCGAATACGCCGAGGGCAGGGCCCTCGACGCCGCGAACATAGCCAAAAAAGCGCTCATGCGTCTGCATAAGGTCGGAGCGAGTAAGGCGGAGGCCAAGGCGCAGCGCCTCCTGGGCTTCTGCGCCCTCGCGCACGGTCAAGTTCAGGAAGGCGCGGACTACTTCGCGAACGCCTACGAGATGGCGCAGAGTATCCCCGACCCCCTCGAGTGCATCCTCGCCGCGACTGCAGAATGCGCGGCCGATTTTGCGCTCGGCGACTTGAGCCGCGTGCTCCTCAGGGCGGAATCGGCCGAGACCTTAGCCGCGGCGGCCTTCCGCGCCGATTGGGAATCGGTCGCCGCCTTCATCCGCGGCAGGGCCTGTCTCGAGATCGGGCGCTACGCCGAGGCCTCGGACGCGTTCGGCACCGTGCGCGCCATAGCCCGCGTCTACGGCCAGGCCGAGGCATCGCGCCGCGCCGAGATATGGGCCGCCCGAGTAGCGGCCTTCGCCGGAGAGGGAAAGCGGGCGCGAGAAATACTCCTCCGCCTCGACGACGACGCCGAGGCTCTTTGGTTCCTCGCCGAGCTCGAGCTTTGGGAGGGAAGCCCCGGCAAGGCGGCCACGCTCGCGGCTGAGGCCTTGAGCCTCGCACATCACGATGCCTTCATGCCGATCGACAGCTTCGACTGGAGCTCCGGCTTCTCATCGCTGGAGTCCCGCGCCGTGGGCTTCCTCGCCGAGCGCGACTATCTCCACGATCAAATCGTGGCCTTCGGCACCTTCGCCGCGGGGCTCGCTGCGACCGGAGAGGGAGGCGATTCCGCCAAGGCATTGGCGGCCGCGAATAAGCTCGCGAACTTGGCGAGGGAGGACAGGCTAGCCGTGCTCCATCCGGCCGCGTACCTGTATCTATTCTATCGCTACCTCATCCTCGAGCGGGCGAGCCCGAGCTCGATGGATGGGGCGACCGCGCTCGGCAAGGCGTTCAAGGCACTCCAACTCCGATCGACGCGTCTCGACGAGGCCTCGGTCAAGGACGGCTTCCTCGAGGCGAACCGCTGGAACAAGGCCCTGCTCGAAGCCGCGCGCTCAAGGAAATTACTCTAATCGAGAGGACCAACGCGCACTGCCTATGCGAGAACTAGACGCCACCTGCTACCATGCCGCGCGGGGATTCCTGCCGCTTCTTCTCGAAGAACTGCCCGAGCGCGACAGAGTCGACGGCGAGCTCGTCACCGTCCTCGGAACGCGCCGCCATGCCTATTGGACGCGCAACACCTGGCTAAAGCCCCTGCTCATCGAGTTCTCCTCTGTGGGAGAGGCAGCGAAGGCCCTACGCTCCATCCAGCGCAACTGGGCGCCCCTTCCCGCCCGCCTCCATCGTCGCACGGCCCTCATCGCCGAGAAGCTGCCGCCCCTTCCCCTGAAGCCCAAGACCTTCCCTTTTACACCGCCTAACGTGCCAATGGGAGCATTCACCCTTCTCGACGAGAATACGATGCTCGCAAGCCCGGTATGCTCGAGCCCCTTCCCCAACGGCGAGTTCGAATTCGACGAGGACAAGGAGGGGCCGCCCAGCAGGGCCTACCGAAAGTTATGGGAGGCCTTCGTCCTGGCGGGGGAGATGCCCAAGGCGGGCGATATCTGCGTCGACGCGGGCGCATCGCCGGGGGGATGGACCTGGGCCCTCGCGGGCCTAGGCGCCCAGGTCCTCGCCATAGACCGGGCCGACCTCGAGAGCCGCATAGTAGCGCTGCCCAACGTGAAAATGATGCGACATGACGCATTCACGCTGAAACCCGCCGATATAGGCCATGTCGACTGGATGTGCTCGGATGTCATCTGCTATCCGCCCGCCCTCCTCGCCTGGGTTGAGGCATGGCTCGAGTCTGGACTTGCCCGCAATTTTGTCTGCACGATAAAGATGCAAGGCGGGAGCTTCGACAAGGCGACGACCGATCGCTTCGCTGCCATCCCCGGCTCGCGCGTGATGCATCTCTGGCATAATCGCCACGAGCTCTGTTGGATCAACCTCGAGCACGACAGATATCGGCCCCTGGCAGACAGTCTCAGTTGAAATTATAGTCTGTAACTATGGATGATCAGAACCGGCGCGATAGCCCCCGATACTCAATATCACTCTACACGGAGTTCGTAGAGCGCGAAGCCTCGCCCTCGCGGATACTCAATATGAGCAAGTCGGGATTCCTTATCTGCGGTGACATCTGCGCGGGCGCTGGAGGCGTTATCAAGGCTAGCTTTAAAGTCCGGCCCTCATCCGGAGAAATGAGAGTCTCGGCGCGCGGTAAAGTCGTGCATGCCCGAAGAGCCGATAACGGCGAGTATGAGTATGGCGTTAAAATTACCGACTTCGGCAGTTCCGACGAGGAAGAAGCCTATCTCGCCTATGTGGGCGAGCTCAGCCGGGCCGCGGAGACTCATCGAACATGGCCATGAGCTTGCCAAACTGGGCTGTGCCCTCTTCCTCGGTGAACTCGGACTCGCCTACGCAATTCTGGAGGAGCTCGGGAGGTATTTCCTGGAGGAAGGGACTCGGAACGCAGTCCATTACCTGGTTCTGCTTGCGTCTGCGCAGGCACGACGTTATCAGCAGCCGGCGCCTCGCGCGAGTGACCGCCACGTAGAATAGCCTGCGCTCTTCCTCGAGGTTACCCTCCCCCTCCTCGAGCGAGCGAGCGTGGGGGATGATGCCGTCCTCGCAGCCCGCGATGAAAACGACCTCGAACTCGAGGCCCTTCGCTGCGTGGATAGTCATAAGGTTGACCTCGCCACCCTCCTCGTCCTCGAGGTCGTCCCGCGTTATGAGGGATACGCGGTTGAGCCACTCGTAGAGGCCAGGAGAGAGGTTGTCAGGGTCGCTTTCCCATTCCTCGATCGACTTAATGAGGATCTCGAGGTTGTGGAACTTCCACTTCGCGGCCTTGTCGCTCTGCTTGTTCTCCTCGACGAGGTAGCCCCAATAATCTATGGCGTCGACGAGGGCGCGTATCTTGACGGAGATCTTCTTCTTGCCGAGGATCTCCTCACGGTACTCGTCGACGAGGTCGAGGAAAGTCCCTATGTCCGCTATGGCCTTCTCCGAAAGCCCCCCGAAGGCTAGTCCGCTCGTCGATTCCTCGGAGGCGGAAAGCGCGAAGTCCGCTCGCGGCTGGGACGCGCCCACATCGGCACCGCCCTCGGCCCCGAGGGAAGAACCAGAGCGCACGAGCTCCATCGCCGTACGCAGCGAAGAATTATTGGCCCTCGATATAGCGTTGAGCTTCTCGAGCGTGGACTTGCCTATGCCCCGCCTCGGCGTGTTGACGATGCGCAGGAGGTTGACGTCGTCGTCGGGGTTCCCGATCACGCGCAGATAGGAGATTATGTCCTTGACCTCCTTGCGGCCGTAGAAGGAGGTACCGCCGGATATCTTGTACGGCACCTGCTCCGCGAGGAAGGCCTCCTCGATGCGCCGGGTCAGATTGTTCGTTCGAATGAGCACGCCGAACTCCCCCCAGCGGATATGGTCGTTGAGCTTGATCTCCTTGATCATCCGGGCGATGAATTCAGCCTCCTTGCCCTCGTCCTCGGGGGTGTAGAGTTCGATGGGAGTGCCGCCCTTGCCCTGGGGCGACCAGAGGGCCTTTTCCATGCGGTTCTCATTGTTCGCGATGATCGCGTTCGCCGCATCGAGGATGGTCTCGGTCGAGCGATAGTTGCGCTCGAGCTTGATGTGCTTGTGTTCGGGAAAGTCGGCCTCGAAGAGCTGGAAGTTCTCGAAGTTGGCGCCGCGCCAAGAGTAGATCGACTGATCGTCGTCCCCCACGATGCAGACATTGTCTGACGCGAAGAGCCGCATGAATCGGTACTGCATGAGCGAGGTGTCCTGGAATTCGTCGACCATGAGATAGCGATAGGTCTCGCGATATCGTGCGGCGATCTCCGGATGAAGCTCGAAGAGCTCGATGGGCAGGACGATGAGGTCGTCGAAGTCCACCGCGTTGAAGATCCTAAGGGAGCGGCGGTACTCGTCGTAGAGGCCGCGGTAGGCGTCGTCCGCCTTGGACCAGGGCCTCTGCTCGGAACGTATCTGCGAGAAGAGAGTTCCGACCTTATACGCGTCGAAGCTGTCCATCTTGAAACCCTGCTCGCGCGCGCAGTCCTTGATGAGCTGGTTCTTGTCGGCCTCGTCGTAGATGGAGAAGTTATCCTTATAGCCGAGCGCCGCGATCTCCTTGCGCAGGATCTTCACGCCGAAGGCGTGGAAGGTCGAGACCGTGAGGTCGCGCAGCTTCTTCTCGGTGATCGAGCGTACGCGCTCGGCCATCTCCTTCGCCGCCTTGTTCGTGAAGGTGAGGGCCAAGATCGAATGCTGGCTTATGCCTTGGTCGAGCATGTAAGCCATGCGGTAGGTGATGACCGTCGTCTTGCCCGAGCCCGCGCCCGCTATTATGAGAAGCGGTCCCTCGACGGTGGTGACGGCCTCGTATTGCTCGGGATTTAGCTTACCCTCGTAATCTATTTTCATGGGAGAGCCGGACTATAGCCCGAAGCCGATGTCCTGGACAATGGCGGCGAGGCGGAAAGCAAAAAGGCTCGGATCGCTCTCGATCCACTCGATGCCGGGAAGATTCCTGAAAAAAGTCATCTGCCTCTTGGCGTACTGCTTCGTGTCCTTTTTTATCGCCAGGGCTATCGCGCCGAGCTCTCGCTCCGTCGGCACAGTTTCGGGCGAGAGCTCGAAGAACTCACGGTAACCTATGGCCTGCATGCCCGGCTCTTCCGGCCCATGGCCCGCCGCGCGCAAAGCAGCGACCTCCTCAGGGAGGCCCCCAGCCATCATCGCATCGACGCGAGCGTCGATGCGCACATTGAGTGCCTCGCGAGGCCGGGACAGCCCGAGCACGGCGAAGCGGTAGCCCGGGCGCTGGGCCAGGGCGGGGGCGAAATCGGCCATGGGCCTTCCGGTCGAGCGCACTATCTCGATGGCGCGAGTCAGGCGATACAGGTCATTGGGGTGGATTCGGGCCGCCGAGACCGGGTCCGTAGCCTCAAGCTCGGCATGGAGAGCCCGAGCCCCATTCTTTGAGAGCTCGACCGCGACAGCCTGGCGCAGCTCGGGATCCGCGGCCGGAGCGGAAGGAAGGCCGCAGATGAAGTTCTTGACATAGAAGCCGGTTCCACCTGCAACGATGGGCAGTTTTCCCGCTGCCCAAAGCTCGGCGCAAGATGCGTCGGCGAGGTGCACGAAATCGCCCACCGTATATTGCTCCGCACTGTCCTTTATATCGATAAGACGATGCGGAAGGCGTGCAAGGAGGCTTGAATCGGGCTTGGCCGTACCGATATCGAGCCCCCGGTAGGCTTGCATCGAATCCGCGCTCACTACCTCGGCTTCGGGAAATCCGAGTTTTCTCCGGACAGGCGACTCTCCGAATACCGCGTCAAGTAGGGCCGTCTTACCCGAGGCAGTCGGCCCTACGAGGACTATCGCTATAGGATCGGAGCGCATCGCCCCGGTCTAATCGAGCATCTTGTACTCGACTTGATGGCTAAAAACCTGCTTCGTGGCGAGAGAGACCACCTTGCCGTTGTTCTTCTCGACTTCCGGCGTCTTGAGGACTGCGAGGTGGTAAGAGCGCCTGGTAATGGCTACCGTGATCTCATAGGCATTGCCATCATATTCGATAAGTTGCTCAAGAGGCATAATCATTGTAATAGTTTATCGTACTAGCGAACTATTACTCAAGGGGGCCGCATTAATCACTTTTCGGGGGTTCCAAACTCCGGTCGAGATCCGCAATGAGTCTCGACGCGATAGCGGAAAAATCTTCCTCGCCCCCCTCAAGAGATTTCTCGCGAGCTCGAAGCAATTCGTCCATAAGCGTGATATTGAGGAGGACCGAAAGCCGGAGCGGATCGGAGACCTTGGTCGATTCCTTGAGCGCGCCGAGCTTCTCGCGCAAACGGAGCACGAGAGACTGCATATAATCGAGGGATTCATCTGTCTGTATGGTGAAGGTAGGACCGATGAGGTCGACATTGAAAATGTGGAGCGACATATCCGCCGCCCTTCCTTATTAAAAGATATCGAGCTCGTTCTCGGGGCTCGCACTCTTGGGGCTTACATCCCCGACAGCAGGCTCGGACGAAAGGCCTGCTTTATCTTCTCGGGGTTCTTCCTGCTTCGCTTCGGCCGGTTCAGGGCTTTCCGCACTCTCTGGGACCGGCTCCGCGGCCGTCTCGCCGAGCATGAGATCCTCGAAGGAATCGAGGCGTTCGAGGGCATGGACTATACCCTCCTCTATCTTCGCCTGATCTTTACGGTATTCCTCGGCACGAGAGCTGAGCTCGGCGGCGCGGGTCTCGGCGGACGCGACCCGCTCGGCCATATCGGCGAGGCGGGACTCGACCTCGCGGATGCGCGCAGACTCGGCCTCGCGTTTCGCTTCAGCTGTCTGACTCTTCTCTTCCGCGGCAGCCAATTCCTTAGCCGCCTCGTCGATAAAGGACTGAGCCTCCGCGAGGCGTCGCTCGAGCTCGGCGCTATGCTCGCGGAGGTTCGCGATATACGCTACAGCCTTCTCAACCCGGTCCTCGAGGGCCCGGACCTGCTCGAGGCTTATCATACTATGCCTTAAGGCCGGCCTTGGCCTGCTCGACCACAGCCTTGAACCCCGCCTGATCGCGGATGGCGAGATCGGCGAGCATCTTGCGGTCGACCTGGACCTGGGCGGCGGCGAGGCCTTCGATGAAGCGGCTGTAGGTGATGCCCTCGGCGCGGCAGGCGGCATTGATACGCGCGATCCAAAGTCGGCGAAAATTGCTCTTCCTATCGCGGCGGTCGCGGTAAGAATAGGACAACGCTTTTGCAACGGCGTCCTTGGCGACCTTGAAATTCGAGTGCCTACGGCCCCAAAAACCCTTGGCATGGCCAAGGATCTTCTTACGGTGGTCCTTTCGTTTCGTTCCGGCTACTGCTCTAGACATACTAATGCTCCTCGTTGCATATACGCGCCGCTACAAAAGGGTGGCGTGGAACATCGCGCTCTCGCCCGCGAAGGGCGCATACGACGTCGCTCGATCCCGCCGGACAGGGCAACCCGAACGGAATCGCAAAAAATTTCTTCCCGGGCTTCTCAGCCGTAGGGAAGAAGCTTTTTCTTGATCTGGCCCGTTGCAACCGGGTTAACGTACCCAGACCTGCGGAGGCCTCTCTTCCTCTTTGTCGTTTTCTTGGTCAGGATATGGCGAAGGTTCATCTTCTTGTACTTCACCTTGCCACTCGCGGTCAGTGAGTACCGCTTAGCAGCGGCTTTCTTCGTCTTCATCTTGGGCATGTTCGTTTCCGTCCTTGCTACAAATATCTAGTCTTTATCATCCGCTTCTTTATCATTCGCTTCCGGAGGCTCGTCTGCCGGCGGAACCGCATTCTTCTTTATTATGGAAGCTTTGGGCTGCAGAACCATGGACATAAAACGCCCTTCCATAGTGGGCGTCTTCTCCATGATATAAAAACCTTCGAGCTTGACAAGGACCCTTTTCAGTACCTGCTCGCCGATCTCGGTATGAGCCAGCTCCCTACCGCGGAAACGGATCGTCACCTTGACCTTAAAGCCGGCCTCGAGGAAAGCCCGGACGTGCTCGGACTTAAAATCGAGGTCGTGGCCGGCGATCTTGGGCTGCATTCGAATTTCCTTAAGCTCACCCACGCGGACCTTTTTCCTCGACTCCTTTATCTTCTTTTCCTGCTCGAACTTGTACTTGCCGTAGTTCAGCACCTTGCAAACAGGCGGGATCGACATAGGTGCGACCTCGACGAGATCCAATCCGACATCCCGCGCCATCTTAATAGCCTCGAGGGTCGGAACGATGCCCTTCTGCTCGCCCTGATCGTCTACGAGCCGCACTTCGCGGACACGGATCTGCTCATTGATCCGCAAGTCTTTGTCTGCCAACTGACCTCCTTCGGTCTAACCGCGCACTGCGGCCCGTTCCGAGCATACGGAACACTAGAAAAGATATTAGCACGGCGTAAGGTCGCGAGTAAAGGCCTAGCGCGTCGAGCTCCTTTGACAGCGCGCCTCTTGGCGGCTACACTCAACTGTATGACGAGTCTGGGTCTACCTTTCGCCCTCAGGGAAATTAGTTTGCGCAACGCGAAGCTTGCCGCGACCTACCGCGATTGGGCCCGTCATCTCCCCCCGGGGCCAGTCTCGCGCCTTGCCCTGTCGATGGCCGAACAGCGCGGGGACCTCGGCAAGAAACTCGGCGAAATCTCCGCCTCCCTTGCATTGGCAAGCGTCGTGGTGGAGCTCGAGACCGATCCGGCTTCGGCTGCGGGTAGCGAGGCGGCCACGGAGCCCCTCTCCGATCCCAAGGCCCTGCTTAAGCTAATGGTAGTCGCCGAAGCGGCGGATCATGAATTCCTCGCCTCGCTAGCGGGCGCAGTCCTCCCTGCCTCGAGCGACTCTGCCGAAGCCCTCGCATCGGAAGCCGACTCGGCGCGCAAAAGGTCGGTCTGGGCGCAGGACCAGCTCGAGCTGCTCAGTATGCTCCCTTAGCCAGGATCAGTCTCGTCCATTATCACGACGCGATTGCTGCCTCGTAGTCCACCAGATTCTCAGCTTCCCCCTCACGCCGGTCCATACGCTCCGTATGCGGCATATGATTCCTTAACAATGAGCAACCAAGGTGACAAATCGGCGCCCGAGCGGTGTTGTATATAGTAAGCAGATCGAAGAGAGGATAGATGATCGACGTCGAGGCGCTTTACAGAAAATACGGTCCCATGGTTCTGCGAAGGTGTAGACGTCTGCTCGGGGACGAGGATCGGGCTCTCGACGCCATGCAGGAAACCTTCGTCTCCTTGCTGAAGAACGGAAGCGCCCTCACCGAGACGGCGCCCTCGAGCCTTTTGTACTGTATGGCCACGAATGTCTGCCTCAATATCCTCCGCGCAGGCCGCGGACGCGTCATGGTCTCCGACGAGGACGTGCTGCTCAATATCGCGTCGAGCGAGGACATCGAGTCTACAGGGCTCGCACGGCAGATTCTCGACCAACTTTTCAGAGGGGTGCGGCCATCCACCCGAACCATAGCCGTGATGCATTACGTGGACGGTATGACATTGGAGGAAACCGCTGCAGCGGTGGGACTTTCGGTTTCGGGCGTGCGTAAGCGCCTTGCGGCGCTCAGAATGAGGCTGCGGGAGCTCGAGGAGGATGAACCATGAAGAACGAACAGACGAGCGACCTGAAGCTCGAACGCTATGCTCTCGGCGAGCTGTCGCGGGAAGAAGAAGAGGCGCTCCGGGAATCATTAAAGTCCGACGAAGTGCTCAGAGCACGTCTCGCGGCGCTTGAACGCTCTAATCGCGAGATTCTCGATGAGTACCCGCCCGAGAGGACGGCCGAATCCATAAGGGACAGGCTGCGGCGAGCCGGGCCGACCAGAGCGCGAGTCTCGCCCGCGAGGGCTATCGTATGGTCGATCAGCGCCGCCGCCGTGCTAGTCGTCTCTCTGTCCTTCTTCGCGCTCAGGCAGAACTACTTCCCGGAGATATCCGGCTCCAGCGGCGATATCGTCAGGGAGAAGGGCGAGGCATCGCCTCTTATCCTGTTCCGCAAGACTAAGCTGGGAGCCGAAGAGCTCAGCAACGGGGCCGGAGCGAAAAAAGGCGATATCCTGCAAGTCGGCTATGGGACAGGTCGCCCGGGCTATGGCGCGATATTCTCCATAGACGGCCGCGGCGGCGTCACGTTTCACTTACCTCTTTCCTACAGCGGGGGGCCGCAGAGCGCGCCCAGGCTCGATACTTCGGGTCGGGTGCTCCTGCCATCCGCCTACGAACTTGACGATGCGCCTTCGTATGAACGCTTTATCTTTGTCTATTCGTCTGCTCCGTTCGATCTGCGCCTCCTATGGCGCGCCGCACAGGAGCTCTCTGCGAATCCAAACGACGCGGACCGACGGGAGTTGAAGCTACAGGCCGCGATGCGCTGGTACTCATTCTTGGTCAGGAAAGAGGGAGTGGAAAAATGAAAACGAGAACCTTGCGCTGCGGCTGTGCCGTCATTTTTTTGTGTTCGCTGTTCCCGTTCTTCGGAACCGCTCAGGATCAGTCACCGGCCCCGATGGAGCGATTCGCGCTGGTGGCCGGTTCGAACGCCGGCGGCCCCGGTCGCGTGCAGCTCAAATACGCCGACTCGGATGCCCGCTCCATTGCGACCGTCCTCACAGAACTGGGAGGTGTGGATGACAACGACCTTATTTTACTCTCCAATCCCAGCCTTCCCGCGTTCCGCGAAGCTCTACAGCGGATGCGTCAGAGGGTTTCGGCCGCGGAGAGCAAGGGGAAGGATTGCCAGCTTGTGTTCTATTATTCGGGGCATTCCGACGAAACGGGGCTCTTTTTCGGGGCCGACAAGCTCAACTATTCCACATTGCGTAGCGATATAGAACAGGTTCCCGGAAGTGTCCGGGTGATCATTCTCGACTCCTGCGCTTCGGGCGCCCTGACCAGGGCCAAAGGAGGAGCCACGCGACCTGCCTTTCTCTTTGACGCTTCCACGGATATGAAAGGCCACGCCTACCTCACGTCCAGTTCGGCGGAGGAGTCGGCTCAAGAGTCGGATTCGCTCCGTGGTTCTTATTTTACCCACTACCTGGTATCGGGCCTGCGGGGCGCAGCCGACCTCAAGGGCGAGGGGATCGTCACCCTGAACGATGTCTACGCTTTCGCTTTCAAAAAGACCCTCGCCTCCACAGAGAAAACCGAATACGGCCCCCAGCACCCGGCATACGACATCAGCCTCAGCGGCTCGGGCGACTTTGTGCTCACCGACCTCCGGACTTCTGCGGTAGGCCTCTCCCTGGCCGAAGAACTTTCGGGCAGTATGTACATCCGTGACTCTCGAGGATCCCTCGTCGTGGAGCTGAACAAGATTCAAGGCAAGAAGATGGAGATCGGGCTCGAACCCGGCAGGTACGATCTCGTCCTCACCTCGGGCGATGCTCGCTATCGCTGCAATACGACCATCACGAAAAGTCAGCCAGTGACTATCACAGCGGCCGATTTCCAGAAGGCCCCTCTCGAAGCGACCACAGCTCGCGGCGAAGAGGCCGAAGCCGAGAACGTCGCTGGGGATAGAAGGTCGGTAGCCTTCAGCGTCAATTTTCTCCCCGACTTCACTACGGGACTCTTTTCGTCCCGGGTCGATCGTAACGTCGCGATCAACATTCTCGCCGAAAATTCGGAAAATCTCGATGGATTCGAGGTGGCGGGCCTCCTGAATGCGGAATCGGGCAACGTAACCGGCTTTCAGGCAGCGGGTCTAGCCAACCTGGCAATGCA
>Ga0326727_10001449_pt1 | contig 87649 bp, 70 predicted proteins | sample MB2enrmetagenome_FD_207643 | JGI IMG/M metagenome (GOLD analysis project Ga0326727, IMG submission 207643) | Lab enriched peat soil microbial communities from McLean, Ithaca, NY, United States - MB29MY | ecosystem: Environmental > Terrestrial > Soil > Wetlands > Peat | place: USA: New York...
GCAATCATGGAGATCGCGATCATGAGTCGGAGCACGTTCAGACGGCCGAGTGCATCCGACATCCAGCCAGACAGGATACGGCCCGAGGCGTTGCCAATTGCGCCGACGACCAAACCCATCGTGGCCAGCGCGGCGCCGGGAATGCCCACGCTCTTAGCAAATGGAACCAGTTGGCTGATCACCATCAGTCCAGCCGAGCAACCCAGCGCGTAGGCAACCCACATGAAATAGAACGTGGGCGTTTGCAGCACCTCGGTCGGGCTGAACTCATAGGTGGTCGCGGCAGCCTTGGCGGCTGGCGCGGGCACCCAACCGGCAGGTTTGTATCCGGCCGGCGGATTTTGCAGCAGGAAGGCACCGATGACGGTCATGAACAGGAAGATCACTCCCAGGATCATGAACGTGGTATGCACACCATAAGCAGGGATCAGCTTCAAGTTGGCCAGCGGTCCAAAGATTGCCGACCCGCCACCGTAGCCGCCCACCGCCAATCCGACCGCGAGGCCGCGTTTATCCGGGAACCATTTGGCCATCACCGGTATCGGCGTGGAATAGCCAAATCCGTTGCCCAGTCCGCCGATCACGCCGAAACACACAATCAGGTAGGTCAAGCTGTGCGTAAAGGCGCACAGAAAGAAACCAAGGCTGACCAGCACGCCGCCGGTCAGAGAAACCCAGAAGGGCCCGAACTTGTCCTGCAGCCTTCCTGCCACGACAAACGTCAGTGCGAACACGACAACCGCCCAGGTAAACACGGAGGAAGTATCAGCCCGCTTCCAGCCGAATTCTTTTTCCAGGGGGGCCACAAACACGCTCCAGGCATACAGCGAGCCCAGCGCCAGGTTCATGGACATTCCGCCAACCACGCGCCACCAGCGACTTATGCCGGGGGTACCAGTTTCAATATTTGCATTAGCCACAGTTTTTCTCCTTTACAAAAGTGAAATGAGAACCGGGAGCCGTTTTTCATCGCAACTACTACGACTCCTTTAAGGCACGTGCGTGCTGACTCATCCAGTGGACCCCAACTTGTGCGCGATATCATACTGCGGTCCACCTTCAAGCGCTAGCTTAAATATGTCCTGCAATCGCCATCCCGGCTTAGGGCTGCGTCTTTTGCAGGTTAGCAGTCACATTCACCGCCGAATCCGCCCCCACCGTGAGCTCCCGCTTCCACTCGGCAAAGCCCGGCAGGGAAATGACGACGACATGCGTACCGGGACTAAGGCCGATTTCGGACGGCGTGTTGCCCACGTATCTCCAGTCGACGCTGATTTCCGCACCGCTTGGTGTGGAGCTGAAGTTACACCGCACTTTCTCCGAAAGACTTTTCTCCAGGAGACTGCCCTGCGCGGGGGCAGGCAGTGGGGCAGGCGCAGGGGGTGGCGAATTGTGCGCCGGTGCCGCAGTTTGCGTGACCGGAGCGGCGGCCGCTGAACCTTGCGGCGCGGTCGCAGTCGCAGGCGGACTGGTCTTTCCGCCTGTATCTACGAACGTGTACAACTGACTTCGCGCCTTTCCTTTGTCATCGATGTAGTACACGACAACGCCGTGCTTTTCCCGTCTGGCGTCGAAGCTTTCGCCTTTGGGCAGGGGCACGCACTTGGACCATTTCGAGTCGATGTTGCAGGTGACTCGGAACGGAGGGTCGTTGCCTGCCTGCACCAGCAGCGTATTGGTTACTCGCGTGGTTTTGCTGTTGTTGCAATAGGCGTCGAAATTGACGCCATCGCAGTTTTTGGGGACGTCGCCACCCGACACGCTCACGGTGTGAGTTTCCGAATCCAGAACCGTGATCCGGATGTCGTTGCTCCGCGAGGCGGCGTTGGCCAACATCGCAACCAGCAACAGAAGACAGATCTCGAAGACCACAAATCTACGACGACTCATGAAAACCGCTCCTCCCCACGCTGCGGGTACCGTTGCATCCCCTGTTGTCAGGGCGCTCTGGAAGCCTGGTTCGCAGAATCCGTACATTGTGATCCCTCGGCCTATCTCCCACAACAGCTTTCTTGAAGGAGGAGTTGGGGGAGGACAAACTTACTCCCGGGCTATTGCCCGAATCAAGTTCGTCCCCCTATCTCCGGAATCCAACTGGCGCCGGCCGTGTTGTCGTCGGGCGCCAGCCGCGTGGCCAAGCCGCAGTGGGCCAGCTTTGGCCGGCTGCGGCGAAGGCTCTGTCTAGAACGTGAAGATCGGCCCGAACTCAGTCCGGTGATCCTGCCATTCGTTGCTAGGCTTCCCAGCGATCGAATAGTTCACCCCAGGTTCGAGACGAGTGGCGTAGATCGATTGCTCAAAGCCGAACTGAACATAAGGGTTCAGTTTGTAGTACAGTGTGACCGCAGTCAGCTTGCCCATTAATAGTGGCAAAACGCCTTCTTTGTAGGCATCAATCAAGTCTCTATGTACGACTTGGTCTTTGCCCATATGCAGATAAAGCTGCCATCCGGCATTGTGGCCCTTGGGGTTGGCATCGAACCACCGCGACAGGGGCAATCCAAGATTAATGAATCCGCCAAAAGCACGGGTGGGCCGTTGCGGAGCAACTGCTACGTCGGCACTCGGGCAGGTCCCGCCAGTAGCAACGGGGATGGTGCACGCCAATTGCGCGGGTCCGGCAGCCGCGACGCCACCGTCCACGGTGTTAAACGTGACTGGGTTGTTCAACCCTCCCAAGTCGGTGAAAAAGGTGTTGACTTGGCCGCCGAAGAAGAAGCGCAGGTCGCCGCCTCGGTAAGCACTTGCCACCAGCGTGAACCAGCGGGTTGGCAATTGGAAACCGAGTTGGTTGCCGTACATCTTGCTCGACACGGTAAAGCCGTTCGGGAGGGCAGTCTGATAGGAACAAGCTAGCGCGTTATAGCTCGGCGACGCCGGGTCACAGTATGAACCGTTGTAATTCTCGTTCGTAACGATCGACGTCCGCTTCGACCGGAACCCGCTCCAAAAAATCTGGGCCGGTGCAACCGCAGGCGCTTTATCGAGCTGGAACTGCAAGGCCAGTCTGCCTTCAAATTCCGGACGGCCAGAATCGGCGCCCTCGCGCTCGGCTTGTGCGATTTGGCCCTGAAGGCCCAGGCTCCCGAGCTTTTCAATTTGCCCGGTGCTCGGCATCATGATGGCGAAGGTAGGTGAAATTTTGAAGTTGCGCGACGAATCACCCAGTTTCTGGACTAACCCAAATTGGAATTGCGGAGAACGCTCATAGATGTTCCCGTACCAGTAGCCCAGAGCCGTGGTTTCCAGAATATTGGGCAGCGCGCTCGATCCGAATAGCGTCCAGTCCTGGCCGCCTTCGAAGTAAATATCCGTCTTGTCACTTGCGGCATAGTCCATACGGACCCACGCCTGGCGGAAGGAGAACATGCTGCTGCGAATGGACGAAACGTCGCGGTTATCCACCTCGCTGTAGTTGCCTTCGAAGTCGCCTTCGAGGCGTCCCGTCAAGGTTATTTTCGGTGAAATATCCGTCCACTCGAAGTTGGCTCCGATGCGAGAGGAGCGCGCCTTCAAATGAAATTCCGGATCATTCGTCGGGCCGGTGCTCAAAATTGACGTTGACGAGAGAAACAACCCCGGGAACGGCATGTCATCGCCATTGGGATTGCTGCTATCGTAAACTCCCGTCGCTTTGAGGAAGCCATAGGGGGTCATCTTGACCGGACCCAACTTAAAGGCGGCATTCAAGCCGTCTCTCTTGGGCGGATCGACCGGCAACACGCGCAATGGCGCAATCGCCGGGACCACCGGCGCGGGAGGCGGCGGTGGAGGAGCAGGCTGCGCCGAAGGCTGGGTTTCGACGATGGCGAGGGAGGTTGAGATTGCAGCTTCTGGAACCGCCGCGTGGGCGGAAGGTTGCGCCGCGGGGCTCGCAGCCGCGGACAGATCGGCTGCGCTCAAGACGCCCTTGCGATCGAGCGCTTCGACCAGAGCTTGAAATTGAGCTGTGGGAGAAGCATTACGGATGGCGTTGGCCTCGGTCGGCGCCAGTACACCCTTCATCACCAGCACACCGAGCAATGCCGTGACATTCGAATCGTTCGTGATAGAGGTCAGGCCTGCACTTGGACTAGGGCTAGGACTTGGGTTGGGGCTTCCCACAGTGGGACTGCCCTCCGTGGCTGTTGCGTTCGCTGCATTCTCAGTTTCCGTTCTTGTGTCGTTGTTTCCCGCCATGACGGGCATGGCCGTGAGGGCCAGCACCAGCAGGCTTAGCAACCACCCTTTCAACTTCAACATAGACGGTGTCCTCCTCGTTCCGGCTCGGCTCAGGCCTGGCCACAGAACATGGGGCGGAACATTATGTCGTTTTCAAACGCCATGCTGTGATTGCCGTCACATAGCATCGTAGTTGCCGTCACAGCCCTCGGCCCACGAACCAAAGCAGAATCCTCCGCACGCATTCGCAGTTCGCCGCATGCTCGGGAGGTTTGCATGAGCGCTTCGAACCTTCCTTCTGGGTCGGCACGGGCCCGATTGACAACTTAGCTGCGAGGGCAAAAAGGAGAACTCAATGAGCCTGGTCAATCCGATCGTGCAAAAGTGGATCGATGAAGGAAAAAATGACCCGGAAGCTTTTTGGGGACGGGCGGCGGAGCAGCTACCGTGGTTTCGCAAGTGGGATCGAGTCTTGGATTGGACTCCGCCAACCTTTAATTGGTTCGTCGGCGCGCAGACTAACCTGGCTTACAACGCCCTCGACTATCACGTGAAGCGCGGTTGGGGCGGGCACACGGCGTTGATCTATTTCAATGAACGCGGCGAGCGGCGCGTCTTCAGTTATGCCCAACTGCTTTACGAAGTGGAGCGAGTGGCGGCGGCGCTGCGCGGGTTGGGCATCAAGAAGGGCGATCGACTCACGGTCTACATGCCGACTTGCCCGGAGGCCATCATCCTGATGCTGGCGACGGTTCGCATTGGCGCCATTCACTCGGTGGTCTTTGCTGGTTTTGGCGCAAAGGCATTGGGCGACCGCATTCGGGCCAGCGGATCGCGCCTGGTTTTCACGGCTGACGTGACTTACCGCAAAGGTAAGGACACTCGCCTGAAAGAGATCGTGGATGAAGCGCTGCAAGGCGGAAGTGAAGTTGAGAAGGTCATCGTGCTGAAACGAACCGCTGCGGAAACGCCGTGGACCGCTGGACGCGACTTGTCGTGGGATGACTTCCTCAAACGCGCCGACGGCCAATCCGGCGACTATGTTCCGATGGAAGCCAACGAACCGGCATTCATCCTCGCCACCTCCGGCACAACTGCGACGCCGAAGCTGGCGATTCACACGCACGGCGGCTATCAGGTTCACATCCATAGCATGGGCAAGTGGCTGTTTGCGCTCAGGCCGACGGACGTGTGGTGGTCAACGTCCGATATCGGATGGATCGTGGGGCACAGTTACATTGTCTATGCGCCGTTGATCGTTGGCGCCACCACCGTTGCCTTTGAAGGCGCGCTGGATTATCCCGCTGCAGAATCAAATTGGAGGGCGGCGATTGAGGAGTTCAGGGTCACTGGCATCTTTACTTCGCCCACGGCAGTGCGAATGCTGATGAAGTATGGAGATGCGCCCTTGCTCAAGACGGATCATACCTACCTGGAGCGGGTGTTTTGCGCCGGGGAAGTGCTCAACGCACCAGCTTGGGAGTGGCTGCAGAAAAAGATCTTCAAGGACAGGATTCCGGTAATTGACCACATGTGGCAGACGGAAACCAGCGGACCGATGTTTGGCAATCCGTATGGACTCGGCATGCTCCCGATCAAACCGGGTTCGGCGACAATTCCCATGCCGGGCATTGACGCAGCCGTGGTGCAGATAGACGGCACGCCCTGCGGCACCAATGAAAAGGGAATCATGGTAATCCGGCGTCCTTTCCCCGGCTTGACGCCGGCGCTGTGGGGAGAAAAAGAACGCTATGGCCGCGATTACTGGCAGATCATTCGTGGCGTCTATTACAGCGGAGACTCGGCGCATATCGACGATGACGGCTACGTCTGGTTCGCGGGCCGCGCGGACGAGATCATCAAGATTGCCGGGCACCGCATCGGAACCATCGAAGTAGAGACCGCGCTGCTTACCCATCCTGCAGTGGCAGAGTCAGGAGTGGTGGGCCGCGCCGACGATCTCCGCGGCGAAGTGATCTCAGCCTTTGTGGTGCTCAAGAAAGGGTTTGAGGCGTCGGAGGAAATGAAGAAAGCCCTGCTGGAACAGGTGCGACATGAACTGGGACCGATTGCTGTGATCGGTGATTTGAATTTTGTCGAGATGCTGCCCAAAACGCGCAGTGGCAAGATCATGCGCCGAGTGCTGAAGGCCGTCACCCAGGATCGGAATTCGGGTGATATTACGACCATTGAAGATGAAGGCTCGGTGGAAGAGGCCCGGCACGCCTGGCAGCAGATGAGAGCCCACCTCGATGCCAAGTCGCCGGCACTGGTAGCTGAGCCGGCAGTCGTCAAATGAATTTGGATGGCTAGGAAACACAGTGGGCGGATGGAACACGCTCTGTTGTTACGCTATGCTGGAAAGCTCTCGAAATCTTAATTGGGAATAACTGCTTTCCGCATGGCGAGTCCTCAACATGAGCATCTCCGGCCCGAGAACCGGCAGCTGATCCTGGCCGCCCAGATTGCCTTTATCCCCACGGGCATTTTGACCACTCTGCTGGGCCCTATGTTGCCCATCCTGATCGCGCGTTGGGCGCTCAACGATACGCAGGCAGGCAATCTTTTCCTGGTGCAGTTCCTGGCCTCGCTTGCCGGGGTGCAAATTTCCGGGCTACTGCTGGCACGGGCGGGGTTCCGTCCGGCATTTCTTTCCGGATTGCTGCTGATGGCCGGCGGCGTGGCCACGCTCTACCTGGGATCGCCCGGGCTGGGAATGGTATCGGTAGCGGTGTATGGGCTGGGGTTGGGTTTGATTGTCCCCACTGACAATTTGATGATCGCAGAGATTACTCCAGGATCGCGAGCAGCGGGCGTAAGCTTGTTGAATTTCTACTGGGGAATGGGCGCCGTGCTCTGCTCGTTACTGGTGGCGTGGGCGCAGCGGCACCAGTTGATTCCCGTTTTTCTCGGAGCCGTGTCGGTATTCCTGGTGCTGCTGGCAGTGAGCGTGCGCAACCTGCCGTTTCCCCATGCAGTCAAGACCAGCGACTCGCCGATTGAATGGCGGAAAATCCCCAAGGATCCGGCAATATGGCTGTTCGCCGCGGTGTTCTTTCTCTACCCCGGGGCAGAGACCGCGGTGGGTGGATGGATTGGTTCGTATGTGGCGCGGATGGGGGCTGGTGGGATGGCGATGGGACCCATGATGCCGGCTTTCTTCTGGTCGGCACTAATGTTTGGCCGGGCTGCGGGAGGCCTGATTTTGAGACACGTGCCGGAGCGGCGCGTGCTGCAGCTGGGTTTTGCGACGGCGACGGCGGGGATTGGGCTGATGCTGCGGTCATCGACCCCGCCGGGCGTCACTGCCGCCGCAGTCATCACCGGATTGAGCTTCGCTACCTTGTATCCGATTACGGTAGCGCTCTTCTCGCATCGCTTCGGGGTGGCGGCCCGGAGCATCGGTTCGGCGATGTTTTCCTTAGCGATGCTGGGACCGGCGCTGTTGCCCTGGATGGTAGGAATAATTTCGAAATCCACGGGCAACCTGCGCGCCGGTCTTGCCGTGCCGTTGGCAGCAACCGTGATCTTGTTCCTGATCCACCTCCAGGACTGGTAACGCGGTCTATTGTGCTTGCCGCAGCGCCTGCTCCAGATCATCGGCAGCTTTGCCGATTGCTGCGGCGACGTTTTCCAGCACCTGACCGACTATGGGAACCTGGGCATCAGCTTCCTGCCACTTTTCCTGATCCATGTATTCACGAACCGCTGCAATCGGCTTGGCCCCGTAACCGGTGTAGGCGCCGGGAGCATAGACCTGATGCTTGAACCATGGACGCTCCGGTAAGCCTTTCTCGGTTAGAAACGTTCGCTGAACCTGCATCAGGTCCGCGTTCAGAGCGGCGGCCGTCTGGGCCGGCAAATTGATGCCGGCAGCCTGCCATTTGGCAAACGCCGACTGATAACGTTCCGCGCTCTTCTTGATCGCTTCGACTCCGTTCTTGAGCGGGGCAAAATTCATGAACGGTGGCACCGGCTTGGCTGGCGGGGGGACATAGGCTTTGCGCGGGTCGGCCGTCGCCGTGAACACGCCTTCTTTCAACTCCAGATTGCGCTCGGTGATTTCGTCCTGCTTGTCTTTGAGCAGCTTCTCCAGTTCCTTCACATATCGTTCGATGGTCTCCGCCTCAGCGTTGTACTCGTAGGGAATCACGTCGGCATCCGCTAGCCGCATGACCGCAGTTCCGCCAGTCTGTGCCAGCGCTCGGCCGTATGAGAAATCGGTATCCACAAACTTGGTGTACCAGTAGAAGTCGTCATAGATGGAATGATAGGAGTCGGCATCGTTCTCACCGCCGTAACCGATGTTAAGAGTAGAGATGCCGGCATGGTCTATGAATGGTGCGTAGTCGGAACCGTCTCCCAGCGCGCCGATCCGCAGGTCGTTGCTTTTTCTGATCTCGGCCCGCTCTTCGGCATTGTGTGCCCGTGCAATTCGCTGTAGACGTGCGCGTTGCTGGACGGAAATGTGTTTCTCGGGATCTTGAACTCCCAAAGTTACATCGTTAATAAGGTGTTGCAAATCGTGGGAACCACCGGCGAAGAGGAAGCCTCGACCATTGCTATCAGAATTAATGTAAGCGATGGCATGCTTCTGCAGTTCATCGCCATGGGTTTCGACCCACTCGGTCGAGCCCAGCAAGCCGGGCTCTTCGCCGTCCCACGCGCAGAGGATGATCGTCCGCTTCGGATTCCATCCTTGTTTATGCAGATCGCCGAGCATGCGAGCTTCTTCTAGAACCGTGACCATGCCGGAGATGGGATCATCGGCGCCATTGACCCAGGCATCGTAGTGATTGCCACGGATCACCCACTGCTCGGGCGCATCCGATCCGCGCATGGTGGCGATGACATCGTTGACCGGCTTCAGGTCCCAGTTCGAAGCTACCTTCAGATGAACTTTCGCGGGCCCGGGGCCGACGTGATAGGTGATGGGCAAGGCTCCTCGCCATGCTTCGGGCGCAACCTGTCCCTGCAAGGCCGTAAGCAGGGGCAGGGCATCGCCCCAGGAAATGGGCAGGACGGGAATCTTGGTAATGGTTTTCGCGTCTTTGATGTCGAGGCGCTTGGCGTCGGCAGTGGCGCCGACTCCGGGGGTTAAAGGATCGCCGGGATAGTCCGTGTCCATGACGCTGCCACGTTGCACGCCTTCACGCGGCCGCCAACCACCCTTGGGATAGTCGTCGCCGTTGAAGAAGCCGTCGTCTTTGGGATCGGAATAAATGATGCAGCCGATCGCCTGATGCTCGGCGGCAACCTTAGGCTTGATGCCGCGCCAGCCTTCGCCGTAGCGCGCGATCACGATTGCGCCTTTGACGGAAATCCCCAGACGGTCGAGTTGCTCGTAATCTTCACGGTTGCCGTAGTTCACGTACACCAGCGGGGCGGTCACGTCTCCGTCGATGGAATAGGCGTTATAGGTCGGCAACTGCTCAGCGATCTGATTGGAGGTCGGATCGCCAGGGACCGGCGGTTCCTGCAGCTTGGCTCGGAACTTGGTCGGCTCGATCATCTCGACGATGCGCTCTTTGGGTGTCGGAAAAAGCACCTGGAAGGTTTCGATGTGCGCGTCAAATCCCCATTCCTTGAACTTGGAGAGAATCCAATCCGCATTGTCTTTGTCGTAGGGAGAACCTACGTGGTGCGGACGCGCACTCAAGCGCTGCATGTTCTGACGCAAGTTTTCCGGGAGGACACCGGCCTGAAGTTTTTTCTCCCAATCGCGCTCGGTCTGGGAGGATTGCGACGAATAGCCGGCCAGACGGGAAGTATCGGCGGCGGGGGTCTGCGCCGACTGCGCAAAGGCTGAACGCGCAGAGGGAAGATGAGCGGCGCTGATGATTGCAGCAAATGCGACAAAAGAACGTAGTGAAATCACGAAAACCTCCTCAGGCAGTCACATTCTTGCCTGGATTGATGGCGGCGAATCGCCGAACTCGAAAAAGTTTGAGTTAACACGCACGGAAAAAATGCAGACAATCAGAGTGGGCTCAAGTGTAAACCATCAATAACAGAACTGCAGTCGCGGCGCAGGAGCGCAGACGAGCGGGCTTTTGCGAGCGGCTGTGAAAAGGTAGCCTGCACGGAAAGTGTGAAGCTCGCGTGGCCGGCGTTGAAACGCAGTCTCGACGAACTCTATGTCGCGATGTCGCTCGGAAAGCAAGAGTCGATCCTGGCCCAACTCCAACGGATCGTGCCGCAATTCGCCCACGCGGGGTGCGATCAGGCCGGGAGCGCAGAGAGTATCCCGTCACGCTCGAACGCATCCGATGTGCAAGTAGATGCGCAACTAGATATGCAACCAGAAGCGCCAGCCCTTGTAGATAGGCCGGCGTTGCCTTATCGGCCTTGGCAGACAAACCCGCGAGTGACCCCATTGCCGGGATCGGTCAGTGGTCCCGGGGACTAATTCCGTTTTGTCGGGCTCTGGGGCGATCTCGGAGCAGCCAGGCGCTTGGAACTATCAGGAGCAGCTGCCGCGGAGCCATCGGATACCGGGGTCGGGAAGTAATCAAAAGGTTGAAGTGTCGAAGTCGGGCCTTCCGGGGCCCGGCTTTTTTTCGGATTTCTGCCTCCAAATTTCTACCAGATAATTTTCGCCCCCAGCTGAATGTGACGCGAGCCGCCGGAACCAATGACAGGGTTGGAGGAAGCGACATCGGGCGTGAAAATGACCAAGCCAGCCGACGATGGGCTGGACAGGTCCGTGTTCATAGTGAAGACGTCGAAGTTGGCGTGATTCAGAATGTTGAACACTTCGCCGCGAAACTGCAATCTTACCCGCTCGTTCAGCTTCCAGACCTTGGCGAGGGAGAAGTCCCAGTTCGCGAACGCCGGCCCACGGAAAATATTGCGGCCCATGTTGCCCTGTGCTCCATAGACAGGGGGAGTGAGCACAGTGCTGCCGGAAACAAAGCAGCCGAAGTTCAGCAGTTGCTGAGCTCCTGCACTGGCAGGGCCGCCAGCGGCGTTAATGCATTGCTGATTTCCGATCACGTTGTTGTATTCGTCGGTTGAGAAGGCGTCGTAGGAAATGTACGGAATCGGGTTAGTCGCAGACCAGTGAATGCTGCTGGCTGGACCGGTCATGTTCCAGCGGTCATTTAACTCGCCGGTGCCGCTGATGTCATCGCCATAATCGCCGAGCGTGTAGGGTTCCCCGGTCTGCAGGTTGACGATGCTGGTCGCCTGCCAGCCTTCCAGCATCTGGCCCTTCGTCTTGACGGAGGGCAGATCGTATGTCACGGAAAGGGTAAACCGGTGGCGAATGTCGTAGTCGCCATTGCCGCGCTCTTCGTTGTAATTGGTGCTGTCCGGAGGCACGCCGGCCAGATTGCTGGTCGCAGTATCGATCGCATGTGCCCAGGTGTAGCCTGCGAGCAGATAGAGCCCGTGGGAATAACGCTTGGTCAAGGTAACTTGCAGCGAGTTGTAAATGGAATCCGAGTGATTGCTGAGATAGTTGAAAAAGCCAAGCCACGGAAAACACGGTCCACCTGTGCCTAGACCTCCTTCGCTTACCGGACAGTTGGTATTCAGCGGCCGCCCGTAGGCCTCACCTCCAGGGTGAAGGTTAGCGGGACTCGAGGCATAGTCATTGGCGAAGTTCACCTGGTTGATATCGGTGACGCTGTACAGCTTGACGCCATGGTTGGCGACGTAGGCGATCTGCAGCACCGTCGACTTCGTCAACTCCTGTTGCACGTTGAAATTCCAGTTCATCACATAGGGAGTCTTCAGGTGTGGATCCACGGCGAAGACGTTGCACTGGTTGGGGTTTTCGTCAGCGTCAAACAGGCTGCACTGGTTTCCCGCTGCTGAGGGGAAAATTGGACCCGTAGAGCTCCAGTTGATCAGCGTCCCATCGCTCGATTCCCTCAGAAAAGAAGTAATCGTGCCCTTCGGCTGAATCAGATTTCCGTTCCCGTCGACGTAAGGAACCCCACTCGGATTCAGGTTGAGACCGCCTCCGTTGTACATAAAAGTTCGGATCGATGGTTGTTCAAAGATGATGCCGAACCCGGAACGAAACACCGTCTTGCCGGTTCCGAAGACGTCCCATGCCAACCCGATGCGTGGAGACAGATTGTTGTAGTTGGTTGGATACGGAGAGCTGATGCCCTGGCCCACCTGGACGATGCCCGACGGCGATGTTGGAACATAGTTGGCCAGCAGATTGCGCGAGTCTTTGATCGGGTTGGTGATGTCGTAGCGCAAGCCAAGGTTGAGGGTCACGTTCGAGCGAACCCGGAAATCGTCCTGTGCGAAAAATCCAAGAGACTTCTGGCTGACGTTACGCGCGGGATCCCCGTAGAGAAAACGCCAGCGGCGCACATTCCCATCCATGAAATCAGTCAGGTCGCTGAAATCGACGCGGCCTCGTCCATAACCAGCGCGGTAGTAATCCACGTCGCCGTAGCGGAACGATCCGCCGAAGCGGATGGTATGTTTGCCGCGGGTGTAATTAGCAGTGTCGGAGAAACTGTCTGTCTTGCTGGGGGTGGTTTCCAGGGGCCAGCTTGAATTGCCGCCCATGTAGTTGAATGCGTCCGTCCCCGGGTTGACGCGCGGGAACCCGAACAAGCGCGGATCGGTGACGCCGGTATTGAGGCCATAGGTCAGCGGATTGACGTTATGGTCGACTGGGAAGATGGCTTCATTGAACCGGTTGTAGCTGAAGCGAATCTCGTTGGTCCAAGCGGAACCAAACGTGGAAGCCAAGCTCACGCCGAACACCTGAGTGGTCGGGCTGGTGGTCGAAAGCCACTGCGGCCGCAAGGGAATCGTATCTTCTTCGGTTTGATCGGTATTCGCGTAGATAAAGCGAGCGCTCAGAACGTGATGCGCATTTAAAGTGTAGTCGGTCTTGGCGACCAGGTTGTCACCGCGGTTCTTGTTATTGAAGTCAAAATTGATTCCGGCGGGATCGGATTGCGTTAAGGTGTATCCCGGATTCGGCAGAAATAAGTTTGCCAATTGAACGCTGAGCGGATTCACTGTGCAAGTCGTGGAGTTGGTGTTATTCAAGCAATAGCTAACATTGTTGGGATCATTGAAATAAGCGATCGCGTCTGGAACGCTGTAGCTCGCTGAATTCGGACTTCCGTCGGAGTTCGCAATCCCACCCAACTGGCTGGCCAGCGAAGCTGTCACCGGGCTATCCGTCAGCCCGGGATTTCCAACCTTGTCACGGATCCCTTCATAGTTGACGAAGTAAAACCATTTGTCCTTCTTGATAGGGCCGCCTAGGGATGCACCGAACTCATGCATTATCAATGCGGCTACCGGCTCAGGAGCCGGATCGAAATAGTTGCGCGCGTCAAAAGCAGCGTTGCGAGTAAAGTAGTATGCCGTGCCGTGGATATTATTGGTCCCTGACTTGATGCCGATGTTCATGACCACACCGGGCTTGACGCCGTAATCTGCCGAAGGGCTCTCCTGGGTGTTAAATTCCTGAATGGCATCGAGCGGCAAGAAGCTTGCTGGAGTACCCTGAATGCCGGCGTCATTAACGACGGTTTCGCCGTAATACGCGTCGTTGTCATCGGCGCCGTCAATAAAAAAATTGTTGTCATCGGGCCGATTCCCGTTGGATGTAACCGAGTGAAAGCCGCCGCCGGGAGTACGCTGTACCCCGGGATGGAGTTCCAGCAGATTCTGAAAATCGCGGCCCTGCACGGGTAGTTCGGAGATCGCCTTATTTGAAAGCACGCCGTTGAGCGTGGCATTCGTGGTGTCGACTGACTCCGCCTCCGCAGTGACCATCATGGTTTCGGTCACCATGCCGGGTTGGAGTTTCAAATCGACGCGCACCTCGCGTGAAACTTCCAGCAGGATCGGCGTGCTCACGGTCTTCTTGAATCCCTTAGATTCGACAGAAATGGTATACGTGCCGGGATCAAGGTTCGGCGCCGTGTAGTCACCCGCGCTGGTCGTGACCACGGTGCGGCTCACGCCAGTGCCCATGTTCGTAATCGTCACCCCGGCGTTGGCCACTACCGCACCGGACGGGTCAACCACCGTGCCCAGGATTCTGCCTTGCGAGGTCTGGGCCACCAGCGACAGTTCAAAAACCAAGAACATTAGAATGACGAGGGCAACTGCCCGAATAGTCTTCATGAGAGCTCCTTAATTTTCGACGTAAATACTGGAGCGGGAACACAAACGGTGTCAATGACCAGGCTCACGGGAAGGGAATCAGAGGCCAGCTTCAAGTTCGCCGGCCTCAAGAAGAAAACGCGGCTTCTCAACCGTGGTTGCCCGCGAACGGGAGTGATGCAACTGCCTGCTCATGACGTACCTCAGGCTCAACTTTTCTTGCAGCGGAAGTTTCGCAGGGAATGGCGATGAAGTCAACCGGAGAGCGGAAATGTCGATTGTCTCCAGTGCGCGATGGCTAATCATGCGGAGGCCAGTCAATAAAGGCTAATCAATAGACTTCGTGGTTGGCCTGCGTACTATCAATCTTTCCTTTCTCAACTGAGAGGGAGTAGGCCGTTCCGCCATCGCCGGTCCATGATGCAAGGTCAAAGTGCCCGCCCGCCGGAACTCTGTAGACGCTGATTCCCTGAAAAGTGAGCGGCTCGCCCTGCTTGCAAGTCTGGGGCTCTTGGGTAGGCCGAAGAAAGTACGCGCCCTTTCCGCTCCCCAACACGGTTCCTTTGCCATCGGGCTCAACCAGTACCGCCGACTTTTCGTCAATCGCAACTTCGCGCGGAGATTTCGACCATCCATCTTGCGTGATGCGGGCGAGGAAGACCAGAGTTCGCCCCAAGCGATTACGCTTTGCGAAATGAGAATCGGTCAGCAGATTCTCCAGGTGCGGAACTTTGAGAAATCCGCGAATCAGGGTTACGCGCTCGGAGTAAGGATTGGGCAGAACATCGGCGGAAACGAGGGCGCTGCCGTCAGGCGGGTCTCCGAGAGCGCCGTAGACAAATTCGCCCAGCACGGCGAGGCCGGCGCTCGTGCCGCCGATCGGCTTGCCCTCGGCGAGATCAGCATTGATCGCGTCCTGAACCGGCGTGTCTTTCCAAGAGCGGATGTAGTTAGCCTGATCGCCACCGGCAATGAACACCACTTCCGCCTGGCGAATGATCGCGGCCACCGCTGGATCCTGTGCGGCTTGGCGATCGGAAAGAATGAGTGTTGCGACCGAGTTCAGCTTGCACAGTCCATCGATGTACGAGTTGTAGGCGTCGCTACCACTGGCGCGCAGGATGAGGAAGTCACCGCCGTTGCCCTTCTGACAAAGCCAGCGGAACGCTTCGTCCAGATCGCTACCGCCACCCATCATGGCAATGCCGGGCACAGGTCTGGTCTGGATGTCGTTCTTGTTTCCGATACGAAGGTATTGATAGGAAGCCGCATGAGCGAGACTGGCGATCAGCCACAAAGTCACTAAGAAAAGAGAGAAGCGGAGGTTTTTCATTGTCTTGTTGGAAGTGGTGGAGGCGGCGGGAGTCGAACCCGCGTCCGAAAATGTTACTGGTCAAGAGACTACATGCTTATTCACGTTCATGCCCTGGGCATTACCCCAGGACGTTCGCGTCACCTGCTCAGAACGGACAAGAAACAGTTGCCGCTAGCCTGAGATCTTAGCTTCTCGGCCCAGACGTAGCCGAGAAGAGCAGCCCGCTGTGTGACGTTCGCTCGCAGCCCACGGGCAAAGCTGCGGAGAACGGCGGCCTAACGAATTAGGCTGCGTATGCCATCTGTTGATTGGCAATTATCATTTTGCACGCGATCACGGGTGTGTGCACCCCGGCATGCCTCCTGGCCGCAAGCATCTCCGTCGAATCCGTGACGCCCCCACTGGTGGGATGGGCCTGCAAAGAACTACTTCTATTCTGGGCAGGAAGCGGGGGGGAAGTCAAATGCCGATTGGCGCATTTATGGGCATTGGTTCGCAACTCCGTTTTGTATAGTGATTTGGGCTGAGATGGATTTGGTGGGATCGGTTGCCGAGGTTGCTGTGATGGTTACGGTACCGCCAGGCGGAACGCTGGCAGGGGCCAAGTAACAGGTTGGAACACTGCTGGCTACCGAAGGCGGGGTAAACGAGCCGCAGTCACCGAGGTTCTGATCCGGGGTGCAGCTGAAACCCACGCCGCCGTTCTTGGTGTCGTTGGTGACGGTGACGGCAATGCCAGCGTAGGCGCCAGTGTTGAGCACAGTCGGAGGCTGAAAACCAGGGCTAAAGGCAAGCGCAATTGGTGGCGGCTGGTAGGCGGGATCGCCGCAGGTTGCAAGGATGGAGACCAGGGCCGCGATTAGCACAGCCTTGGCCATCAAACCGGAACTGGATTGGCGAGAAGACATGGGATGATTTGCGCTTCTTACACCGTCAAATTTACATCAACCGGCCAGGGTTCGCGAGACTGGCGGATTCACAGTGCAAAAATGGGTTCCTGCGTCATAGTTCAAACCACGAGGATATTGGCGCCCGCATCCAAGAAAAGATAGAGGGTTCTACCGGTTTCGGACTGAGGGGCAAGAATTTGCGGCAACTGCGAGTGGAAAGCAGTGCGGCCGGGTTATCATCTGCTGGGAAAAAACCTTACCCCCCGAGGTGACAGACAATGACCAGGTTTGGCGTCCTAGTGTCCGCAATTGTGCTGCTGGCCCTGGGAGGTACTTTGGTGACCCTCAACGGCTGCGGCAGCACCAGTAGTCGAATTCTCAAGTCACCACGACCGGGAAAGATTCAGCACGTGGTGGTGATCTTCCAGGAAAACCGCACCCCCGACAACCTGTTTCAGGGATTGTGCACCGCCAATGGCGGGGTTCCGGGCTGCGGAACTGGCCCAGGGCAGTACGATCTTGCCCAGAGCGGAACCGACTCGACCGGCCATACCATCGAGTTGAAGAAGGTCGATCTTGCCGTGGACTATGACCTGGACCACAGTCACACCTCATTCAACCGGATGTGCGACCTGAGCGCGACCGGACAATGTCAGATGGATGGGGCGGACCTGATTACCGAAAGATGCGATCCGGGTGCGACGGACTGCCCTGCGCCGGACTTGCAGTTTGGCTATGTGGACCCGACCGAGGTGCAGCCCTACCTTCGGATGGCCGAGCAGTACACCTTTGCCGACCGCATGTTCCAGACGAACCAGGGGCCTAGCATGCCGGCGCATCAGTTCATTATTTCCGGGACATCGGCTCCTTCTACTGGGAGCCCTTTGTTTGCCTCGGAGAATCCGGCTGTGACCGGCCCGCCCGACGCCGGATGCGACGCGCCCGTGGGATCTACGGTCAGGCTGATCGATTCGACCGGCAGCGAAACTTCCAACGCCCCAATCTATCCATGTTTTGACCATCCAACGCTGACCGACTTGCTGGAGGCAAAATCCTTGTCCTGGCGGTACTACTCGCCCGGTACTGCGCCACCGCCTCCCATCCACGGGTCGCCAGCGATCTGGAACGGTCCGGAGGCGATCGAGCATATCTGCGGACCGAACGCGACGCCGCCTAATGGCACGGCGTGCGTGGGCGCGGATTGGACCAACCATGTGATCCTCGATCAGACGCAAATACTGACCGATATTTCCAGCAACCAACTGGCGGACGTGAGTTGGGTGATTCCGACAGGGCAGGCATCGGATCATGCGGGGTCGGTCGTTGGCAACGAGGGGCCATCATGGGTGGCTTCGGTGGTGAACGCGATTGGCAACAGTCCTTACTGGGCGAACACAGCCATCTTTATTACGTGGGACGACTGGGGAGGCTGGTACGACCATGTTCCTCCGCCGCAAGTGCTGGTGAACTGCGCGCAGTGGGGATGCGGCTATGTTTATGGTTTCCGGGTGCCGCTGATTGTGATCTCGCCTTATGTCAAAGCGCAGTACATTTCGCACGTGCAACACGATTTCGGCAGCATATTGAAGTTCATTGAGACCACGTTCGGTCTGCCTTCGCTGGGTTATGCGGACGCGGCGGCGGATGACCTCTCCGATTGCTTCAACTTCAGTCAGGCTCCGTTGCAGTTTCAGACGATTCCATCGGCTTTGGATGCGCAGTACTTTCTGAATGACAAGAGGCCGCCGACGCCTCCGGACAGCGATTGAGGGCGGAGCGGGCCGCGAATAAAGAAAGGGCGCGGAAGTTCTCCGCGCCCTGAGGCACAAATCAACCAATTAACCAACTACAGAGCGTCACCTACTGCACCGTCAGCGCAATAGCCGACGTGGCATTCGATGCTACGCCGCCCTCGTTCGCTGTCACCGTGATGTTGGGATACGTTCCGGGGACGGTTGTGGGCGTGATCGTTTCTACGGCCTGACCGGTCTTGGTCGAGTCGGCTTGGGAGGTCGCTATGATGGTCACCTTCGTTGGGAGACCGACAGCGATGGTGGGAGCGGTGTAGGCACCCGCCGAAGTGATAGATCCGCACGGACTCGAGGCGGCTGTGCATGATACCGAACTGCTCAGACTCCAAGTCACGGCTGTATTGGTGGTATTCGTGACGGTTGCAGTGAAATTCGCCGATTGGGTCGGCCAGTTCGTGTAATTCGGATACAGAGTCGCCGATGACCCGGGAGCCAAAGCTGCGCTGACGCCGATCGGTGGCGGGCTGCTACTGCTTCCGCAGGCAACCAGAAGCCCGAGCAGCACCAGCAAGACGCAGAGGCAGGCAATCATGGAGTACTTCGACATTTTCCTCCCCGCGAATCCGACCATGACGATGCCGGCGAGCGGCAACGACAGCGGGAGCCACGGGGAACGATTGTCAGCCCTGCGCCGGGTCTTAACATTCCCTCCGCTCGTATTGGGGCCAGTGGTGGAAAGGGTGAGGGTGACTTGGGTTGGTCCGGAGCCAGCCGCGATCTGAGTTGAATTAGCCTGCCCTGTATTGACGCTGCAGGTGACGGTCGCGTCCGGAAGTCCGGTGCAGAAGGGGAAGGTAACGGCGGCAACAAACGTTCCGGCGCTGGTAGGCGTCACAGTAAAGGTTGAGGTGGTGGATTCTCCGGCGAGCACGGGCGCAGGCACAGTGGGGGTAGAGAACTTGAATGTTGGGGCATTGATGGTCTGAGTCAGGATTGTTGATGTGCTGGCAGCGTTGCTCGAGTCTCCAGCATAGGCGGCGGTGATCCCCTGCGTGGGGGGAGCGAGGGTAGAGGTTGAAAAGGTTGCCACGGGAGGGGACGCGGTGTTCAGGGTTCCCGTGCCTAGAGATGTGGTGCCATCATAAAAGGTCACGTTGCCGGTCGGCGGGGTTGAGCCCGCGGTTGTAACGGTCGCAGTGAAGGTCACCGTGTCACCGAAATTCGACGGGTTCTCGCTGGAGGTAACAGTGGTTGCGGTAGTGGCAATCGCGGTGGCGACCCACGCCGTGGCCAGGTTGTAGGCGTCGACGGAGCCAAGGCCAGTCACCAGGTTGTAATTTGTAGTCGCGTCGAATTTTGAGGCGCTGTAACCCAAAAACCCTTCCGTCGCCGGCGCCACGGCGGCAGGGCATACCAGGGCCGGGGGCCAGCCCGACTCGCCCGTGGAAGTGGAGTTGGGGGTGCCGGTCTCGCAGAAAACGCCGTTGGAGCCCGTACTCGTGCTGGAAGCGAGCAGGTTGAAGGCGCCATTGGCCGGGGTCGCCGCCAATTTGTAAAGCGTCGGGTTAATGTTGCCCAACCCGGGCTTGGTTTGAAGATGGCTCTGTACCACATCCTGATTGAGCAGCGTCACAATGCCGGCAAACATTGGGGAGGCAATGGAAGTGCCGCCGAAGGTATAGCCGTAGCTGAAGAAACCGTCGGTGCCAGTGAGTCCATTTGCACATATGCTGGCAGTGTTGGTGCCGCCTTCGAGTTCGTTCACGGGAGTGCAGACGATGAAGCCGGGCCAATATGCCGACGCGAGGAGCGAGACATCGGGTGAGAAGCGGACGGCGGTCGTCTGGCCCAGATCGGTGAGGCTAAGGCCCGCTTGGTAACTGGGTTGAGCAGAGCCGCTGATACAGACGCCGGTGCTGCTATTGATGTTCGTGCAGTTACTCGCGCCGCCCCCGCCAGCGGTAATGGCAAGGGCCGCCTGCGCGGTTTGCCATGAGATAATGCCGTAGTGGGTGCAGAAACCGTTAGTGGGGTTGGCGGTGCAATATACCCCCCATTCCTGGTCGTCGTTCCATCCCTGCTCGGGAATGTACTTGATGACCGAGCCGCCGGTGGAACCGTTGGTCGAATTCCAGTAGGTGCTGGTGTACTCCGTATCAGGAATCATCGTGCCGCCGACGCCGGTAACATACTGGCTGCTGGCAGGATAGCTTACGGCTAGGCCCAGCGTGGCGAGCGTACCACTCGAATCGCCGAAACCATTCGGCTCGCACTCCGTCGCGCCGTTGTCGCCACTCGAATTCATGAGCGTGATGCCATAGGAATTCGCCGCGGCCAGTTCGGCTTCATCGGAAAGGAAAGCGCCGTTGTTCGCCTCGAAAAGCTCGCAGAGGCCGTAGCTCGAGGTGATCACCGGAGATATTTTGTTATCGACAGCGAAGTACCAGGCGTCCGAGACGCCGTTTCCGTTGGGGTCGGGAGCGTTGACATAAATGATCTTTGCATCCTGCGCGACGGCATTGGACCATTCGAGATCAATGTCGGCCTCGACCAGATCGCCCGGCTGGATGGAATCGGGTACACCCGGATCGACGTCGCCCTGCACCACCACGTACTGAAAGTATGTCGAGTCGCAGGTCTGGATGACGTTAGTTTCAGAGAAAAAGGTGCAGCCTGTGATTTGTTGCGGGAGACCGAAGACGCTACGGAAATAGTTCAAGTCAGCGAGATATACGTCGGTTTCGCCCATAACTGCCAGCGTATATCCGGCGCCGGTAATGCCGGCGGTGTAAAGTTTTTGAAGGTCGTACATGGTTGTGACGTCGCCAGGGGCAATCCAATACTTGTCGCCGCCGGTGACCGGTTGCGTATAGTTCGGCTTTGCATGAAGAGCGTGCGATCTCGCCGGGAAATTGCTGAGCCCGCGAATTCCGGTCACGATGCCGGTGAGCGCGGCGGGAACCGAGGGGGGAGTGATATTGGAGAAACGCTTTTCTCCGTTAATGTCGAAGTTGTGAATCTGCGTCTGGAAGGCGGTTTCGGCCTGAGCGGCGGTCCCACTGAAGACGATGAAATTGCGAGCGCGGGCAACCCGGACGACGGTAAAGCCCTGGGACTGGAGCCATGTGGTGAGCTTCTGGATGTCGTTGGAGCTGAGACCGAAGCGGTCGGCATACTGCTCGGGCGTGAGCCACTGGTGGTACTGAGGCGAGTGGGGATCCTGCTGCTGCGCCAGAAGCTGGGTGATGGCTTTTTGTTGACTGGCCGAGGGCACCGTGAGCAGCGTCATGTAGCCTAGCCTGAGCGACCGATCGACCGGCCCCTGGTCGTACTGGGGCCGGGCTCTCATCGGGACGCCCGCCGAAAGCCTGACGAGCTGACTGGAGACGATGGGCCCGGCGATGCGATCGGGTGCGGCGGCCAAGCCAAGTGTTGAAAGAATCAGGAGGCAGAGGACGAGTGTCAAAAAGTTGGTCGTCGAAAGCTTGGGCAGGGTCAGCAAGGCCGAGCGCGAAGGTCGCATGGTCACTCCGTAAGGCAAAAGGGATGGTGGGGAACTCGGAAGCATTATCCATGGTTCTCCTTGTCTGAGCAAGCTATTCGGTGGGGGGGGGTTGTATGAATGGGAACTATTAGTTGGCGTTTGTGACAAGAAATTGACATTTCCCCAGGCGTCGCCTGTGGATGGACGGGAGTGCCCGCCCCATGCGAGCTTCTAGACTTCGGCTAGTTCTTCTTCCAGTAACTGCTTGTTATAGAGGTCGGTGTAATAGCCGTTGCGGGCCAGGAGTTGGTCGTGGGTGCCTCGTTCTACTATGCGTCCCTGGTAGAGGACGGCTATGGAGTCGGCGTTGCGGACGGTGGAAACGCGGTGGGAGATGAAGATGGTGGTGCGTCCTTGCATGATTTCGCGGAGGTGGTTGAGGATTTTGTCTTCGGTGTGAGTGTCAACGCTGGAGAGAGCGTCGTCGAGGATCAGGATGCTTGGGCTGCGGAGCAGGGCTCGAGCTATGGCAGTGCGCTGTTTCTGGCCTCCGGAGAGCGTGATGCCGCGTTCGCCCACTGTCGTGTTGTAGCCTTCGGGGAAACCTTCTATGTCCTGAGCTATGTTGGCGGCCTCGGCGGCGGACTGGATGTCTTCCAACGGGACATCACCGTCTTCGCGCGACACGCCAAAGGCAATGTTTTCGCGGATGGTGTCGCTGAAGAGGAAAGTCTCCTGGGGGACGAATCCGATGTGGCGGCGTAGGGAGTCGAGAGGGAACTGGCGGATGGGGACACCGTCGATGAGGACGGTTCCGGGGTCAGCATCGTAGATGCGCGGGATTAAGCTGACTAGCGTCGTTTTGCCGGAGCCGGTCGGGCCTACGATGGCCAGGCTGGAACCGGCGGGGATGCGCAAGTTGATATCTTTTAGAACGGCGGTGCCGTTGTAGGCGAAGTTCAGATTGCGGAATTCGATTGCGCCTTCAATGGCGGTGCGAATTTCGGCTGCGCGTTGGACGGGCGGGGCGCCCGTCTCTCCATTATTGATAGCTTCGTCGGCTATCTCAGGTTGCTGGGTCAGGATTTCCTGAATTCGGGCCATGGATGCGGTTCCGCGCTGGAAGATGTTGATGACCCATCCCAGGGCGATTACCGGCCACATCAACTGCGCCATATAGGTGTTGAAGGCAACGAAGTCGCCCACGTTCATTCGGCCTTGGAGGACTTGGCGTCCGCCTAGCCAGAGGACGATGACGGTGGCGATGCCCAGCATCAGCTCCAGAGTTGGCCAGAGCATACCCATCAGGCGAACCAGGCCGAGGCTGCGGCGGATGTATTCCTGGTTGGCGGATTCGAAGGCGGCGATCTCGGATTGCTCCTGCACGTAGGCGCGGATTACGCGGGCGCCGGAGAAATTCTCCTGGGCGCGGGCGGAGATGTCGGAGAACATGGCCTGAATGCGTTCGAAGCGCTCGTGAATCTGGCGGCCAAAATACTGGATTACGATGCTGGCTACGGGGAGGGGAAGAAAGGCATACAGGGTCAGCTTGGGGCTGATCTTGAACATGTAACTCACGGCCAGCGCGGTGAAGACTATGGTGTTGGCGGAATACATGATGGCCGGACCGAGCAGATTGCGCACGGCATTCAGGTCGTTGGTGGCGCGGGCCATGATGTCGCCGGTGCGGTTGCGCTGGTAGTAGGAGTAGCAAAGGCTTTCAAGGTGGGCGAAGAGATCGTTGCGCAGGTCGAATTCGATGTCGCGGGAAATGCCGATGACGATCCAGCGCGTTAGAAACTGGAAGATGCCTTTGGCCACAAAAACTGCGATTACGGCGAGGGCGTACTTCAGCAATTTTTGGGCGGTGACTCCGGTGTGGAGATCGTTGGTGGCGTGGCGTAGAACCTGCGGAAACTGAACTGCGATGCCGTTAGTGAGCAGGACGCATAGAGCTCCCCAGGTGAGTCCCCGGCGGTAACGCTTCAGATAGGGAACGAGTGGGCGTAGGTTCTTCGGCACCATGATTTGTTGATGAGATTGTAGCAGCGGTCGGTGCGGAATTTCGGAGCGCGGGCGCTAAGGCAACGCAGGTAGCGGTGAGTAGCAGCGCGGTCCAGACGGATAGGATGCCGGCAGCGAACATCAGTCCCGAGTAGAGCAGGTCGGCGCGTTCCATTCGGTTCCTCCAGTTTGCAAAAAGCCGGGCGAGGACGGAGGTTGGAGGTTCCGTTCCTCACCCGGGAGGGAGAGAGCGCTGGCGGCACAGAGTTAATCCGTGGGCGGAGGCGGCGTGTTATTTTTCATGTGCTCTTGCATGCGCGCTTCCTTGTTGGCCTCGATCTGAGCCAGTTTGGCTTTCTGATCGGCGGTCAGAATCTGCATGATTTCAGACTTTATGCGGGCGTGAGCGACCTCGAGCTCGATCATGGTCTGTGCATTTTGCGTCGCCTGAGCGCGGGCTTTGGCCTCGTCGAAGGGGCCGGCGGCCTCCAGAGCTTTCATGGCCTGGCGGTTCTGGTGCATCTGCTGCATCAGTGGTTGCAGGGTCGGCTTCTCTTTCTCAAAGATCGCCTTGACCTGGCTGTGTTGGTCGGCGGTCAAGTCGAGCTGCCTGAGCATGTGGCGGAAGTCGCCGCCGGGGCCACCAAAACCGTGGCGTCCCTGTGCAATCGCGGCTGCCACAATCAGCAGGACAGCGGCGCTGATGGTGAAAATGCGTGTACGAGTTGATTTCATTGGAACTCCTTTTGACGTGCTGTTGATCTCGTAGGTTCCGGGAGGCAGCCCGGATATCTATGCTGATAAGAACACCGTTTGGGAAGAGAAGAGGTAAAGAGTCAGTCAAACGCGGTAAAGTTTTGTAAAGGGTACTGGCTTCTAGCAGCTAGCCACTAGCGAGGTCGCTTTGCCAGCAGCTAGAAGCCAGCAGCTAGCAGCGGTTTTCAGCAATCACAAATCTTTACTACGAAGAGACGAGCGAAGTGTGATGATTAACAAAATGGAACACGTGCTGGTGGTGGATGACGACGTTGAATTGTGCGGTCTGGTGCAGGAGTACCTGACGGCCGAGGGATTCAGCCTGAAGGCTGTCCATGACGGCGAACAGGGTCTGCAACAAGCGCTGACCAACGAGTATGCACTGGTGGTGCTCGACGTGATGCTGCCAGGGATCAATGGCTTCGAGGTGCTACGGCGGATTCGCAGCGTGTCGAAGATTCCAGTGCTTCTGCTGACGGCTCGCGGCGAGGATGTGGACCGCATCGTGGGACTGGAAATCGGAGCGGACGATTATCTTCCAAAGCCGTTTAATCCGCGAGAACTGGTGGCGCGAATCCGAGCGATCCTGCGGCGTACCAAGCCCGCCAGCGCGGATGGTGTACCGGAAGTACTAAGCGTCGGCGACGTGGAACTGGATCCGGCAACGCGCAGTGTGCTGCGAGCGGGGCAACCGGTGGATCTGACTTCGGTGGAGTTCAATCTGCTGGAGGTGCTGCTGCGCGAGGCGGGACGAGTGGTGACTCGGGAAAGGCTGGTGAACGCCGTGCTGAGCCGGAAGTTCATGCCATTCGATCGCAGCATTGATATGCACGTCAGCAAGGTGCGGCGGAAGTTGGGCGATTCGGAGGAGAACGGAGACCACATCAAAACGATTCGCGGCGTAGGGTACATGTTTGCGCGGCCGGCGGGGAAGGCGAAGAAATGAAAACGCTGCTGGCCCCTAGCTGCTGGCTTCTAGCCGGCCCTGTCTGCTAGCAGCTAGTAGCTGGAAGCAAGAAGCCATTCTCGGAAACTATGAAAAGTCTCTTCCTGAAAATCTTCCTGTCACTGTGGGCGGCGCTGGCGCTGTCTATGGTGCTGGCGATTCTCGTGACGATCGCACTGCGTCCGCCGCGTCATGCGATGGAGAGCCAGGCGCCACAAATTCTGGCTGAAGTCGTGAATGCATATCAGACTGGCGGAGAGCATGGCGCCCGCGATTATCTGGAAGAGCTTTGGCACGCGCAGCACGTGCGGGCATTCGTTTTTGATCCGGCGGGGCATGAACTCAGCGGACGCCACGTGCCGCCCTGGGTCGAGGATGTGCGGCAGGGCGGCTCACTGCGCGGCGGTCCCGCACGCCACCGTGGATGGATGGACAATCTGATGCCCGACCGCATGCTGCGGCAAGCACTGACGCTGGATGGAAAGCGATACACGCTGGTGTTGGAGCTACCACCGGGACCGCGCGTATTTTTCGGCCCGCATGACATTCCACTGCTGGGAATCGCGGTAATGGTGTCGGGACTGGTTTGCTATCTGCTGGCCTGGTCGATGACCAGTCCGGTGACGCGCTTGCGGAAAGCGGCGCAGGGCCTGGCGGCAGGCGACTTGAGCGCGCGCGCGGGCGCTCCGGTGGGCGGCGGGCGCGACGACCTGACGGAGTTGATGCGCGATTTTGATCGCATGGCGGAACGGATCGAAGGGCTGGTGGATTCGCAATCGCGACTCCTGAAGGATGTTTCACACGAACTGCGATCTCCTCTGGCCCGGCTGAGTGTGGCGCTGGGGCTGGCGCGGCAGCGGGTGGCGTCCGAGGTTGTCGCGCCGGAACTGGAAAGTTCGCTGAACCGGATCGAACTGGAGGCCGACCGGCTGAATCAACTGATCCAGCGGCTGCTGACCATCGCGCGGCTGGAATCGGGCACAGACGGCATGCACAAGACCACGTTTTCCCTGCGGGAACTGGTAGAGCAAGTGGCGCACGATGCCGAGTATGAAACCCCCGGGCGGCGATGCCAGGTTACGACGGAAGCAACGGCCGATCCCGCGGATCAGTTTCTGGTGGAGGCCGATCCCGACTTGCTCCGCAGCGCAGTGGAGAATGTGGTGAGGAACGCAACGCGGTATACTGCTGAAGGCACGACGGTGGAAGTGCGACTGGAACGGCAGCGGGCCGCCAATGGCGAAGAAGAAATTATTGTTCGCGTGCTGGATTCCGGCCCTGGCGTTCCAGACGAAGCGCTGCAAAAGATATTGGAGCCGTTTTATCGGCTAGATGACGCCCGCAACCGGCAGACCGGGGGCGCGGGGTTGGGCCTGTCGATCGCGGATCGGGCTATCAGGCTGCACGGCGGGCAACTTCGTGCATCCAACCGAAAAGAAGGTGGGTTAGAGATTGAAATCCGGATTCCGGCGGTTCCGCCGGTGCAGGGATTTGCTCTTCCTGCTGGTTCCTGATACACAAATATATTTCAGCCACAAGCTTCAGTCGCCGTGAAGCCGGGCGGAAGATTGCCCGCGGACGGGAAGCATTGGGAGAACTGATGTCGAAGAAAATAGGCGGAGTGGTTGCGCTGGTGGGCCTGTGCGCCTTGAGTTTGTTTCTGCTGAATTGTGGAAGTTCCTCTTCCCGGCCCGCAGGAGCGCTGTATGTGCTGACCCAGGGGAGCACCGGGATTGGGAACAACGTGAATACCTACGCCATCGACCTGGGCAGCGGGGGCCTGTCGCTGGTCAATGCAAACGCGAGCACATGTCCTACGGCGGCGAGTCAGAACAACCCTGAACCGTGCGGACTTCCGCTGGACATTTTGCTCGACCCGACGGGTGCGACAGCATTCGTTCTGAATCAGGGTGCGCCTGCATGTCCCAGCTGTGAGCCCAACTCCAATAATCCTCTCGCGCCTTCAATTTATCCGTATACGGTGAACTCGGATGGGAGCCTGTCAAATCCGGGGACGGCGGTCACTTGGAGCTGCCCCACTGCCAATCAGAATCCGTGTAATTATTCCGACAGCGCAGTGGCCATGACGCGCGATGCCGCTGGGCAATTCCTGTTCGTGATCGATCACGGGTCCTACCCTACGCCGGGATACCCAACTCCATCGAACGCAAATCCATCTTGTCCGCACGTCCCCACGGGTCCTGACGACGTGTGTCCGTCGATCTCGGTGTTTGCCATGAATGCAGGCTCACTGAGCTTGGCAAGCGGCAGTCCGATGTACCTGAGCAAAATTCCGAGCGCACTTTCGGCCATTACGTTCACGCCCCCTGGCGGATCGGCCCAGGAACTCCTCTTCGTAACCAACAACGCTGATATTTGTACCCAAAACTGCCTTCCCCCGTCGCCACACAATGACAACACGGTGAGCGAATATAGCGTGAGTTCATCGGGTGTGCTGAGCGAGCAGACTCTTTCACCGTATGCGGTGGCCGCAGTCAATCCCATCTCAGTTCAGGCAGTCTACACGAACCCTGCTGGTGAGAATGCCGGCGGTCTGTTTGTGTACGTAGGCAATGAGGACCCGAATGGCGGCCATTTATATCCGTTCCAGGTGTGCACAGTCCAGGGCGATGCGAACTGCACGCAGCAGGAAGTGACTCAAAACCTGATGTCTCCATTGACAACGTGCCCGCAACTATCTTGCCAGGTACCGCCGACCTCGGCAGGACAAAGCCCGGTTGCCATGGTGGTGGATCCGACGAACAATTTTCTTTACGTGGTCGCGCAAGGAACGAGCCAGGTTTTTGGATTTCGCATCAGCGCGGCGGCGGGTACCTTGACGGCGCTCAGCCCGGCGAGTTATCCGACCGGATCCGGAGCACAGCCGGGAGCGTTGGCGCTGCACCCAAGCGTAAACAACACCGGTCAGTTTCTTTACGTCTCGAACAGCAACTCAAGCAACATTATGGGCTTTGCACTGAGTACGACCAGCGGGTCGATGAGCAATCCGATCACGGTCGACAGCCTGCCGACGCCGAGCGGGATGGCGGCGAGGTAAAGCAATCGGGTCATCGGGTGATCGAAACCCGAGAGTTGTCGATGTGGAGATTTGTCTCACGTGGGCATCCGAAGAATTAAATAGCCTCCGATGAAGCCGAAGACCAGGTCTGGGGACCAGGCGGCGACGGCGGGCGGGAGTTGACTCAAATTGCCCATCGCCTCGAACAAACCTGAGATTGTCCAATAGACAACGCCGATGCCGATGGCGGTGGCAACCCCTGTCAGTGCGGAACGTTTGCCGGCGGAAAGCGCGAAGGGCACGGCGAGGACGGCCATCACCAGCGTAATTAGCGGATAGGCAATCTTCTTTTGCAATTGGACGCGCAGCCGGACCACGTCAAAACCACTTTGCTCGAGATCGTAAATGTAGCGGCGTAGTTCGTCGTAGCTCATTTCCGACGATTGCTTGATTTCCTTCTTGAAGTAGGCGGGCGCTTCCGCCAGTTCAGGGTAGGTGGCGACATCGAACTTGCGGTAGTTCTCGATGGCGGCGCCACTCAGGCTCCGCTCCCATCCTTGCTCGTAAACCCACCGGCCCATGGAGTTCGACCAGTGCGCGCGATCGGCGGTGATGCGATGCGTGATCTGGAAAGTATGCGGATCGAACTGGAACACGGAGACGCCGCCGAAGACATCGCGGTCGGGATCGAAGAATTGATAGTAGTAAATATCGGAATGCTGGCCGAAGATCCATTTGCGGTCGGGGCGAAGATAGGTTTGCGCGGGCTTGCCCTTGATCTGGTTGCGCAACGCGTCTTGACGCTTGTTGGTGTAGGGGAGATAGAGCTGGTCGGAAAGAAAGAGCACACCGGCGACGAGCGTGGCGGCGATCAGGACGGGGACGATGACGCGGTAAAGACTGATGCCGGTGGCCTTGATGGCGATGATTTCGTTGGAGCGCTGCAGCAGTCCGAAAGTGACCAGCACCGCCAGCAGCATGCTGAGCGGCGTGGTGTTATAGAGAAAATAGGGCACCACGTTCAGTAAATATTCGCCCACGGTGAGCGGCGAGACTTGATTCCGCAGAATGTCGCTGAGCAACTCGAACAGGGTGAACACCAGCAGCAGCATGAGGAAAGCGGCGACGATCATCGCCAGATAGAGGGTAAAGTCGCGCAGCACATAGTCGTCGATGATAGTGGGGAAACGAAGATTGAACCAGTTTCTGCGGCGGAGCGCGCGGAGTGTGATGCCATTACGAAGGGGCGGGGTCGATGACTCGCCGTTCTGGGGCAAAGCAGGCACCGGATGGCTGGACGTCAAAGCTGCGAACCTCAACGCCTTGAACCATGAAGCTGTAAACCAGGAGCGGAGCGCAGTCAGTTCGATGGGGCGGCGTTCCGATTGCCAAAGCAGAAGAACTCCGCCGATGAGAAACACGAAGTCGGCGAGCCAAACCCCGGCGGCAGGAGAGAGGCGTCCCTGGCGCGCGAAAGAGACTCCGATCAAGGAAATCGAATAGTAAAGAAAGACCAGCAGAATGGTGAGGACAAATCCACTGGACTTGCCGCCTTTTTTTGACGAGAGGCCGAGAGGAATGCCGACCAGGGCAAGGACGATGCAGGCCGTCGGCAGCGCGAAGCGGCGATGGTATTCGATCAGGTGCCAGCGGCGGGTCACCGGGTCAGCGGTTCGCGCGCTGCGGACGAGCTCGGCAGTACTGATCTCGCCGAGGGATGTGGGTTCGTGTTCCTGACTTTGTGACGCAGGGATCTGGATGGGGATGTCAGTCGTCTGAAAGGTGGAGATCTGGTACTGGTCGGGATTCTTGGGATCGTTTTCGTGGGTGGAACCGTTGGTGAGATGCAAGTCCAGAGTGTCGGGCCCCTGGCTGACGAGCAGACCTTCGCGGGCGAGGCTGATGCGGGGCGCGGCAGGGTCGGTCAAGTCGGCGAGGAACACGCCCTTCCAGAGGGCTCCACCGGACATGGCTTTGACGTCCTGCACGTAGAGGATGATCTTGGGGAATCCCTCGTAAAACACGCGGGGCTGAACTTCGAAAGAAGCTTGCGATGACTTGAGCTTGTCCTGAAGCTGTCCGAGGGCGGCGAGCGAGCGGGGTGCGAGATAGACGCTATTGCCGAGGGCGAGCAGCCAGGCTGCGACAACGAAGATCGAGATCACACGCAGGAACGTCCAGACGCCGAGTCCGCTGGCGCGCATGGCGGTGACTTCGCTGTCCGCAGCCAGGCGGCTGAGTCCGATGAGAATTCCGACGAGTACGCCCATGGGAATGGTGTAGGTGAGGGCGACGGGGACGGTGTAGAAGAAAATTTCTGCTACGCTGGGCAGTGGCGCGCTGTTGCGGACTACCAGTTCGAGGATGCGGCCGAGGTCGCGGGTGAAGAGAACGAAAGTGAAAACCGCCGCGCCGATCAGGGCGTGGGAGACGACTTCTCCCAGGATGTAGCGGGTGAGGATGCGCATCCGCAAAGGTGGTTCACTCAATTGCGAGTCTAGCATGAGATGGGGATGGCTGGAGGGATGGAGGTGCCGCGCTTGCCATCGGCGGGACCCATCCTGTAGGTCTTGAGAGCCGGAGCTATGTTCTCTCAACGCACAAACTGGCGGCTTAGTCCGAACTCTCTTACGCGGGTGATCGAGGATGCGCGCGCCTCAGGACGGGAAATTCTGGATCTCACGGTTTCGAACCCTACGGAGGCTGGCATCCTGCCCGACCCTGAAATTGTGCTTGCCGCATTGGTCAATCCTCAAGCGATGCATTACGACCCTCAGCCTCGGGGTCTGCTTGCGGCGCGACAGGCCGTGTGCCGCTGGTATCGCGAAGCGCACGAAGTTTTCGATCTCGAACCCGATCGGTTGATTCTGACTACCAGCACCAGCGAAGCCTACTCGTACGTATTCCGTCTGCTGTGCAATCCGGGGGACGAGATTCTTGTTCCCAAACCGAGCTACCCGCTGTTCGAGTTTCTTGCCGATCTTGCCGACGTCAAGCTGGTTCCATATCCGCTGCTTTACGATCACGGTTGGCAAATCGATTTCGATTCGCTCTACAAGGCGGCGACTTCCCAGTCGCGGGCTGTGATTCTGGTGCATCCCAACAACCCGACTGGTTCTTACGTTTCAGCTTCGGAAACCGCGGCGCTCAACGCTTTCTGCCGTGACTACGATCTGGCGCTGATTGTGGACGAAGTGTTTCTCGACTATGCACACGACGGCGCGCTGCGGAGCAGTTTTGTGGTGAATGACAGCGCGCTCACCTTCACTCTAAGTGGGGTTTCCAAGATCTCCGCGCTGCCACAGATGAAACTTGCCTGGGTAGCAACCAGCGGGCCGATAGAAGCGGTGACCGAAGCAGGGGCACGCCTCGAAATCATCGCCGATACCTATCTCTCCCTGAATACTCCGGTGCAACTCGCGGCGCCGGTGTTGCTCGATCAGCGCAAACGAATCCAGCCGATTGTTCTGGATCGCTTGCGGGTGAATCTTGCGGAACTGGATAGGCAACTCGCGGGCTATCCCTCGTGCGCCCGGCTGCAGGTCGACGGCGGATGGTATGTGGTCCTGCGGGTGCCCGTGCTGGGAACGGACGAAGATCTGGCGGTCGACCTCCTGCGAAAAATGGGGGTCATCGTGCATCCGGGGCACTTCTATGATTTCGCGGGCGAGGGGCATCTGGTGTTGAGTTTGATCACTGGACCCGTCGAGTTTCGCGAAGGGGTGGCGCGGGTGCTGCAGGTGGTTGGGGTCTGAAGGCGGCCGGCCGTGCCGGATTAAATCGCTCCGTGATATTCTTCTCGCCGTTTCCTGAGTACGGAGATTTTCATGTCTATCAGCCGTCGTGGATTTATTGGTTCCGCAATCGCTGCATCCGTGGCCTCTGGTCTGAACGCACAGGACAACTTTAAAGGCGACGCCTCCCGAAGCAATGGATCGTTTGGCACGGGGAAGCGGCCGGTCATCATCTGTGCCAAGAATGGCCTTAATTATCTCGACGATGCCTTTGCGTTTCTGAAAAACGGTGGCGACACGCTGGACGCCGCGCTCCGCGTGGTCAAGGGCCCGGAAGACGATCCGAATGACGATACCGTCGGGTTGGGCGGCCTTCCGAACGAAGAAGGCGTGGTCGAACTTGATGCCTGCTGCATGCATGGGCCTACGCGGCGTGCGGGATCGGTGGGCGGTGTGCGGAACATCAAGAATGTTTCGCTTGTATCCAAAGCTGTGATGGAACACACCGGCCACGTCATGCTGGTCGGCGAGGGCGCGGAACGATTCGCCGTGGCCGTGGGGTTCCCGCGTGAAAACCTGCTCACCGAACGGTCGCGCAAAATCTGGCTGCTGTGGAAGGAGTATCACTCGACCGACGACTGGTGGGGACCGGGAATGTCTGACCCGCAATGGAAGCCGCCGTCGCTTCCGCCAGCGACATCGCCGCAAAGTGAACTTTGGGAGCAGCGTATCCGACGACTGGAAGAGCATGCCGCCAAGATAGGTATCGAACCGGAATTCCGCATGGCTGCGATTCGGCGCGTTCTGAATCCGCCGCACGGGACCATTCACTGCTCTGCGCTCAATGAGAAGGGGGAGATCTCGGGCTGTACCACCACCAGCGGACTGGCCTTCAAACTCCCCGGCCGCTTGGGCGATTCTCCGATTATCGGAGCCGGGTGCTACACCGATCAGGACGTGGGTTCGGCGGGTGCTACCGGCAGCGGGGAAGAGAACATCAAGGTTGCCGGAGCGCACACGATTGTCGAGAACATGCGGCACGGTATGTCGCCGCTCGATGCCGGCATGGACGCGCTCAAGCGCATTGCCCGCAACTTCAACAACGACATGAGCAAGCTCAAGTTCATGGACATGAGCTACTACATCCTGCGCAAGGACGGCGCCTATGCTGGCGTGTCTCTGTGGAGCGGCCCTGCGGAGAGGCCTCGCAAGTTCGCCGTACACGACGGCATCAGGCGCTCCGAGGTTTTGGTTCCGTTGTTCAAGGGCGACTCGCATGAGTTCCCACCGTTCCCGGTAGTGCTGCCGGAGGAATTACGGAAGGACTCGGTCTACATGAAATAGCGTACTGAAGCTGCTTTTCGCGCGACAGCCTCACCTCGGCGGCTAAGGCCGCGCTGAAAGCTGGCCCGTTATCGCAGCGCTAAAGCGCTGCACCACCCAAATTCAAATGCGATGTCGGGACAGCATGGATAGGCGCGTGAAATAGGAAAGGCGAAGCCTTCGCAATGGCCGATTCCACCACTTCCCACCGGGTGTACAATGACCTTATCAGGATCGCAGCTTCACGGGCTTTCTGTTCCGCGTTCGAGGCTCGAAAATGAACGTTCAGGTCAGTTACAAGGTCCATAAAACTCCCGACATCGAAAAAGAAGTCAACCACCAGATCGAAAAAATCCAGAAGCGTCTTCAAGTCTTCCGGCCGGATTTGGTCGGTCTGAAAGCGGTTATTGAGGAGAATTCAGCGCGCGAGGGAACGATCGTCTCGTTGAATCTGCGCTTGCCTTCAGCCCAACTGACCGCCCAGGCAAAAGCTCCCAGCGCCACGGCGGCCATCAAGGCTGCCTTCGACGAACTCATCCAGCAGATCGGCCGGCATAAGGAACTGCTGCGCTCCAGCCACAAATGGCGGCGCTGGCGCAGAGGGCCACAGGAATCTCCCGAACCCGGCGTGCCCTTCGAGCAAACGCTGGCAGCGGTGATGCCGCCTACCATTTCCGCCGACGATATCGGCTCCTATGTGAATGCGAACCTGGGCCGCCTCGAACGTTTTGTGGAACGCGAACTCCATTTCCGCCACGCCGACGAGGAGATTCCTGAGGACGGTCTCTCCACCTCCGAGGTGGTGAACGAAGTCATCGCGCGAGCTCTCAGCGATCACGACCGGCCGGAAAAACTGGCGCTTGAACCGTGGCTGTACCGCCTTGCCCTGCAATCCATGAACGAGATGACCAAGCGGCTTCATGAACTGGAGGCTCCAATCGCTCTGGAGGACAGCCGACGCCGGCAAAATGTGCAAGCTTCGGATGAAGTCGGATTGCAATTCCATCAACCGGACGAGGGTTGGACGCGCGAAAGTGCTATCCCCGATCGCCGGGTTTCGACTCCTGAACAGGATGCCTATTCCGACGAAGTGATTGCCCTGGTGCAAGCCGCCCTCCGCGGCGCGGACCGCACCGATCGTGAAGCTTTCCTGCTTTACGGCATCGAAGGTTTTTCCCTCAACGAAATTGCCGCCATCACTGGGCGGCATGTGGAGGCCGTGCGCGAGTCGGTGCAGCGGGCGCGCGACTGCGTTCGCCGTGCGCCTTCCATCACCAATGAATTCCACCAGGAACTGTTAGCCAAAACCCGAACCTAAGCATCTCAGTAGCGCATCTCAGTATTTCAAGGAGAGTCGAGATGATGACCCGGGACGAAATCCGTGAGTTGGCGGCTTTTCAAGTGGACGAAAGCAAAGGGGCGTGCGCGCTGAGTTTTTACTTCCAGCCCGATCCTCCGCAGGATCGTTCGCATCGCCGCGAAGCCATCGTCGCCAAAGATGTGGTGAAGCAAGCCCTGAAAAGCGCGGCGGCGAGCGGCAAGAATGGGTCGCTGCATGCCGACCTCGACCGCGTGCTCGAGGTGGCAACGAACCTGCGCGGCAATTCACGGGGAAGGGCAGTGTTCGCCTGCTCAGCTCAAAATTTCTGGAGGGAGTACGAACTGCCGCCGCAACTTGGAGGCACACAGATTTACCTCCAACCTCGCTTTCAGTTGAAACCGCTGGCGGCTTTGCTGGGAGCGCAGCCGGCGCTGTGCGTAGCCGTGGTTGACCGGCAGCGCGCTCGGATTTTCGATCTTCGCCTGGACGATCTGCGGGAACGCGGAGCCATTGTCCACATGTTGTCGCGCAACGCGTCGAGCTACGGCTTCAACGGCTACGATGCCGGCCATGCCGAGCGCCGAGTGTCCGAGGAAGCGCTGCAGCACTTCAAAGCAGTTGCCGAGCGCTTGCGGACCGACTTCGAGAGAGGCATTTGGGAACGGTTGATTATCGGTTGCCAGGATACCAACTGGGCGGAGTTCGAGTCCCACCTCCATCCTTATGTGAGGCAGCGATTGATTGGCCGATTCTCAGCCGACGTTGCCAGCGTGCCGAACGAAGAGATTCGCGATCACGCCGGCGCTCTCCTCAATCAATGGATCACCGAACGCGCCTCTACGAAGGCCAGCGAAGCGGTGGATTTGGCCAAGTCGAACGGACGCGGGGTCACCGGCCTCCGCCGCGTGCTGCAAGCACTTGAAGTCGGGGAAGTACAATCCATCTTCCTCACCGAAAACTATTCCGCTCGAGCTGTCGAGTGCCCTAACTGCGGCCACCTCGATGCCCGCCTGACCCCGTTGTGCGTCGCTTGCGGACACCCCACTCGCGAAGTTGCCGATGTCTCGGACGCCATCATCCCCATCGCCATCCGGCGCGACATCGAATTGTTCTATCTCAAAGAGCAAAGTGATCTGGATCGTACCGGAAACATCGCCGCGCTGCTGCGGTACCGGTCGGATCAGACGACGGGGCAGATTGAGGTGGCATCGTAGGAGAGGTCAGAGGTTAGAGGTCAGATTGCAGAGGAAGAACACGCGAGCTTTTGATCGAAGGGTTTCACCTCTGCAATCTGACCTCTAACTTCTTTACAATAGAACGGATGATTCACAAGATCCTGCCCGTCGGCCCGCTGCAATGCAACTGCTCGATCATCGGCGATGAGACCACGCACGAAGCCATGGTTGTCGATCCTGGCGACGATATTGAGGACGTTCTTGCCATCGTCCGCCAGCACAAGCTGGACGTGAAACAGATCGTCATCACCCACGCCCACATCGATCACGTGGGTGGAGCCATGAAGCTGCGCGCGGCTACTGGCGCACCCATCCTGCTTAATCAGAATGACTATGCGCTGCTGAAAATGCTCGACATGCAGGCTACGTGGGTAGGTATGGCTGCGCCGGGTGAAGTTGCCATTGAAGCAAGTATCGCGGACGGCGAACGGCTGCAGACCGGTAGTTTGACGGCCAACGTTCTCCACACTCCGGGGCACACCGAGGGGAGTGTCTGCCTCTATTTTCCCGCGGAAAAAATGCTGATTGCGGGTGACACGCTGTTCGCGCGCAGCATTGGACGCACCGACCTCCCCGGAGGATCATTCGAGAAAATCATGCGCTCGCTGCACGAGCGGGTACTGGCGCTGCCAGATGACACCGTGGTGATACCGGGGCACGGGCCGCGGACGACCATTGGGGAGGAAAGGGAAGAGAATCCGTTCTTGAAAGCTAGGTCTTAGGTCTCAGGTCTTAGGAAAAACAGGATCGTGTCGCTGGATCATGGTCGGGAAGTAGTTCCCAAGAACTAAGACCTAAGACCTAAGACCTTTATTTTTGTGGCGCTTGATTCTGTGGAACGGTCGGCGGTGCGGACGGGGCCGGCGTTGCTGGCTGCGATTTGGTCTGGGACGGCTTCACTCCGGAGAGCACGGAGGTAGGTCCAGTTTTGCGTGCTGCAAAGATCGAAAGCGTGATCGACGTGCACATGAAGATGATTGCGGACCAGGTCGTCGCCCGGGAAAGAACCGAAGCCGCGCCGCGCGGGCCAAATGCTGTCTGGCTGCCCTGACCGCCAAAAGCCGCCGCCAGGTCGCCGCTCTTTCCGCTTTGCAGCAACACGACCGCAATCAGAAAGAAGCAAACGATAACGTGAATCACTATGATCAAAATGGTCATTGCAAACAAACTCCGTCTGGGCCGGGCCCGTTTTAAATTCTGGTGGAATCAAGATGATGGTGCGGAAGGGGGGATTTGAACCCCCACGCCTTTCGGCGCCACCCCCTCAAGATGGTGTGTCTGCCAGTTCCACCACTTCCGCTTTAAAATCAATATTTTACACTACCAAGTCTAACCGTGGCCGCTAGCGTTCGCAGTGCAGCTCCGGCACATCCGGCATCATGCTTCCTATGTCTTTATACACGGTCAAACGAGGCGGTTCAAGTTCGGTGAGCCGCTCATTTGCGTGCCGTCCACGATGCGATTATTGTGAAATGCTCGTCGACTTCTTTCCTCTATGAATGCTCGCGTCTTCTTCTGGTCGCTCACGTCGGCCCTCGCCGGCTTCCTTTTTGGGTTTGACACGGTCGTCATCTCGGGCGCGGAAAAAACGATTCAATCGCTTTGGGGGCTGAGCCCCGGACTGCACGGGATTGCCATGGCTTCGGCTCTATACGGCACCGTGGTAGGAGCGCTCGTCGGGGGATGGCCCGCGGACCGATTCGGACGCAAAGCGACACTGTTGTGGATCGGCGTTCTTTACTTTGTGGGCGCGGTCGGGTCGGGGTTGGCAACGAACGTTTCTCTCTTTATTATCGCCCGCTTTATCGGCGGTCTGGGCATTGGCATTTCGACCGTGGCAGCTCCGCTGTACATCTCGGAAATTGCACCGCCCAAGCAGCGGGGACGGCTGGCGGGCATGTTTCAATTCAACATTGTTTTTGGCATTCTGATCGCTTTTGTTTCGAACGCGCTGCTCGCGAGCATCGGCGAAAATGCCTGGCGGTGGATGCTGGGTGTGGCCGCGTTCCCGTCGCTTCTCTACACTCTGCTTTGCTTCGGACTTCCTGAAAGCCCCCGCTGGCTGTTGGGCAGGAAAGGCGATCGCAAGGGCGGGCTGAGAGTGCTACAACGCATTCAGCCGGAGGCTTCTAAAGCTGAGATTGAAACCGAGGCGGACGAGATTGCGGCTGCGTCGTCGGAAACCGCTTCGTCGGCACATTTCTGGACACGTCGTCTGCGCAAACCGATTCTGCTTGCCATTCTGATTGCGTTCTTCAACCAGCTCTCCGGCATCAACGCGATTCTCTACTTTGCTCCGCGAATCTTTGAACTTACGGGGCTGGGTGCGAAGGCGGCGCTGCTGCAATCCATCGGCATTGGCGTCACTAATCTTGTCTTCACTTTCGTCGGCCTCTGGCTGATTGACCGACTGGGCCGGCGCACGCTTCTTTTTATTGGTTCGTTTGGCTACATCGCCTCGCTCGGTCTGGTGGCATGGGCCTTTTTTACTCAACACTTCGCGATTGTGCCGATTTGCATTTTCGCCTTCATCGCCGCCCACGCCATCGGTCAGGGATCCGTAATCTGGGTTTTCATTTCCGAGATATTTCCTAACCGCCATCGTGCCGAAGGTCAAGCCCTGGGCAGCTTCACGCACTGGATATTCGCCGCCTTGCTTACTACGTTTTTCCCGCGGATGGTTTCCAGTTTTCCACCCGGTTACGTCTTCTCATTCTTTGCCGGCATGATGGTGCTGCAGCTGATCTGGGTGAAGACGCTGGTGCCGGAAACGAAAGGCGTGCCGCTGGAACACATCCAGAAACAACTGGGGATCGAATAGGGTCGCCATGGCCTTTCGCGTTGTCGGCGTCGGAGAAGTGCTGTGGGACTTGCTTCCGGCTGGACCGCAGCTGGGCGGAGCACCAGCGAACTTCGCGTATCATGCGCACGCCCTCGGAGCCGAGGCTCGCGTTATCACGCGCGTAGGGAGCGATGACCGCGGGCGCGAGGTCATTCGGCGCTTCCAGGGGATGGGGCTGCCGGACGCGGCAGTGCAGATAGATGACACCGCTCCTACAGGAACCGCGAAGGTCGCGCTCTCCGGTGATGGGCTGGCCCATTTCACGATTCAGGACAATGTAGCTTGGGATTCTCTGGCTGCGACTCCGGAAGCGTTGGCAGTCGCGCGCGAGGCGGACGCAATATGTTTCGGCAGCCTGGCTCAGCGTTCGGAACCGTCACGCCGCACAATTCAGCAATTGATTGCGGCGGCGCCTGCGGACGCAATACGCGTTTTCGACATCAACCTTCGCCAAGAGTTCTATTCGCGGGATGTGATTGAAAACTCGCTCCAGTTGGCGAACGTCCTGAAACTGAACGATGACGAACTACCGATCCTGGCGGAGATGTTTAGCCTGGCCGGTTCGACCGAGCATCAGATGGAGCGGCTGGCGCAAATTTTCGGTTTGCGCTTGGTCGCACTCACGCGCGGCGCTAATGGCGGCCTGCTCTGGCAGGAGGGACGGTGGTCGGATTGTCCTTCTCGGCCAGTGAAGGTTATTGACACGGTGGGCGCGGGCGATTCATTTACCGCCGCGCTGGTTTTGGGACTGCTCCGAAAAATGGATCCGGACGAAATCAATAAGATCGCCAACGACGTGGCACGCTATGTTTGCTCCCAGGCGGGGGCGACGCCGGTTTTGCCCGTGGAATTTGCCAAGAAGTTTGCGGCCTCGGCGCAGTGAACAGCATCGCCGCCCACCCTTGCGCAAAGAACGCGCAAGGATGGGGCACCCCCGGTTGGGTAATGCAACGGAAACCGGAATCCGGGGGATGGCCACCCGGCGCTCCACTTACGATCCAAGCTTGAGCAACGCTTCCCGGAAGCGTTCGTGGCGCTGGGTGAGGTGAAGATAGAGCATTTCGTCGGCTTTATTCTTGCTGCAGATGATTCGAAGCAGCGCTTCCTTCTCCTCGCGCTTCCAGGACCGAAGGCAGGGAACCAAAGCCAGGACTAGCGCAAATTTCTCAAAACTGGCGCGTTCGGAAGATGGCCACGAAGATGTATCCATGCCGAGAATCCGCGCGACCGCGCGCGCCGATTCCTTGCGCAGGCGGAGGCTGTCGCCTTGAAATTCTTTAGCCATCCGGCGATTTACTCGCAGGCCGATGTTGCGTGTGCTGAAGGTGTCCCACGCTCCCACTTCGCTGCCCGGCAACTCGTAGAAGACATGGCCAGCGGCCAGATGGAGCAGGGTTCTGGCGGGCGTTCGGTACTTCGGATCGGCGGCGATTCGAGCTTCCTCGCGCTCCGCCAATTTTTGCAGATCGGCGCGTCCCGGCCGGAAACCGAGCTTGCGGTAAAACCAGAATGCTCCCGATTCGATCGCCTCCTCGTTGTCATGGCCCAGCTGATACGGGTAAACCGAAACACAGGTCGTTCCCATCAGGTGACACAGGCAGCGCAGGACTTGAGCATAGATCCATCCGGCTTCGCCGCCGCGGAAGTTGTAGAAAGTGTTGAAGCCGACCTCCATCCACTCGCAGAGTCCGATGGCTTCGATGTAGTTGATGGGCACGCCGTTCTTCACGGTCAATCCCGCAACGTAGGCGCGCAGCGGCAGGCGGCGGTCTGGCGGCAGGTTCCAGAGATGGATGGCCACTCCACGTCCTACATCAGTCCGTACTACTGACGCCGGATCGCCCAGCGTGGTACCGTACAGTTCGCGGTAGCGCACCAGCATGACTTCGCGGATCAAGTCCATGATTTGCTCGCCCTGCTTGCGGGCGAGCTTCGTCATTGGCACTGGCGGCCTTGCCAGTTCCGCGGCCAGCGACACCTGGCTGCGGCTGATCAGCGGTTCGTTGTGATAGAAGACGTTGCGAACCGGCTTCCAGTTTCGCGTTCTTGAGATGACGGAGTTCCCCAAATTCCAGCGCAAGGGCACGCGCAACGATTCGTAGAGTTCAGCTTTCCGATTGGGCGGGAGCGGCAATTGTTCGAAGCGTTGGACTAGCCACGCGGGATCGGCGCCCATCTTGCCTGAGGCAGCTTCGAGCCATCGGCGCCAGGGCGTGTCGGCTTCGACATAGGCGTCGTCCTCAAGCAAGGGCATGAAGCGCGGACCGGTGGTGCCTAGCTCTCGGCCGGGCTCATAGTTTTCCCACGCGATTTCGACTTTGCCGGGCATGCGCCGGATCAGCCAATGCGCCACATCGAAGCTGAGCGTGTCTTCCATCTGCGTGCCGGCTATGCCGGAGACTTCGATGGGCTCGAAATCGTCCATGTCGGCGCCAGATTTATGTAATGCTTCCACTTTCCTATGGAAGTTATTGAGAATACGTACTGTGGCGCGAACCACAACTGGTCCATGGGGAAAGGCCCGCAGGAAAAGCAAGGCTTCGTGGAAGCGGATCAGCGAGGCTGGGTCAGGGAAGCGCGCGGCGTCGAGACGATTCAACAACTTTACGACGCGAGCAGCTTCGTGGCGACCGAAGCGATAGCGACTGGCTTCGAGTTCGGTAAGTTGGCGGTCGAGAGCGTTCGCGAGCATGAGGATTCCCGACAAGGGTACCTCATGCCTAGCCTTCAAGGCGTTACCTAGCTGATAACGCTATAAACTTCGCCGCAAATCTCTCGTTTTGACCTTGCTAACAGTGGGTAAGGCGAGATCTATTCGGCAGACGCGAAAAGCACGGGTGGGCCCGTCGCCCATGCTATAATTTCCATTCGCCTGAACGTTTTACGTCGAGGCTGATCCTGTGATTTCCTCCGCGGGCGGATCCATAATTCCGAGAATCTGCGCCATTTTCGTTCTCTAGATACGAGGTACAGCTATGTCCGGCCATTCGAAATGGGCAACCATCAAGCACAAGAAGGGCGCGCTCGACGCCAAGCGCGGCAAGATCTTCACTCGTCTCATCAAGGAAATCGCGATGGCTGCCAAGTCGGGCGGCGATCCTGACATGAATCCGCGGCTGCGGACGGCGATTCTGGCAGCGAAGTCCGAGAACATGCCTGCCGATAACATCAAGCGCGCCATCCAGCGCGGCACGGGCGAACTGCCGGGCGCTTCCTACGAAGAATTTATCCTTGAGGGATACGGCCCCGGCGGGGTGGCTTTGCTGGCGGAGATATCTACCGACAACCGTAATCGTACGGTCAGCGAAATCCGGCATGTCTTTGGCAAGAACAATGGCAACATGGCTGAAGCGGGTGCGGTTTCGTGGATGTTCCACAAGAAGGGCGACATTATTATTCCCAAGTCGGCGGCCAAGGAAGACGATCTGATGAACATCATCCTGGAATCGGGCGGCGAAGATTTGAAGGACGATGGCGAGAACTGGGAGATTATCACCGAGCCTTCCGCTTACGAAGGCGTGCTCGAGGCCGTGAAGAAGGCTGGCATTACGCCCATCTCCTCTAGCGTGGGCATGATTCCACAGACCTACATCAAGCTGGAAGGGCAGCAGGCGGCGCAGATGATCCGGCTGATGGAAGCGCTCGAAGATTGCGACGACGTACAGAACGTGCATGCCAACTTCGATATTGATCAGAAGTTGCTGGAAGAAGTTGCGGGCTGAGAAAAGATCGGGTGATCTGATCATCGGGTGATCGGGTGATCTGAAGTCCAAAACTACTTTGTCTTTTATTTTCGATCACCCGATCACGCGATGCCTCTCTCACTTTTCAACACTGTTGAGGAAAAGTTTGTGGAAAAGCAGGGGCTTATTCCTGTAACCTCCTGTTAACGAATCGTTTCAGCATTCTGCACTGCATCGGGTGCTAGCCGCATCGTGCTATGCGCCGCCACTGAAAGGGAATCTGATTTCCCGTTGAGACGCGGGGGCAAGCCCCATCTCTACGAAGAAGATTGGCGTTGCTCTCAGTGAAGATACGTCTCGACAAATTGCTTGTGGAGCGAGGACTCGCGACGTCGCGCGAGCGGGCGCAGGCGCTTATCCTGGCCGGAAAAGTTCTGGTCAACGAGCAGAAGATCGAGAAGGCGGGCGCGCTGATTGACCCCGGCTCTGCGTCGGTTTTGCGCCTGCTGGGCGAGGATCTTCGCTACGTCAGCCGTGGCGGGCTTAAATTGGAGAAGGCTCTTGAGCACTGGCGCATCGATCTCCAGGGCAAGGTTTGTCTCGACATCGGAGCTTCCACTGGAGGCTTCAGCGATTGCATGCTGCAACACGGCGCTGCCAGAGTGGTTGCCGTCGACACCGGTTATGGTCAGATGGATTTTGGCTTGCGCAGCGATCCTCGCGTTCGGCTTCTGGAAAAAACCAACGCGCGCTATCTCAAGCCCGGCGACATTGGCGAGAAGATTGACTTCATCGCCATGGATGTCTCCTTCATTTCCGCCACGCTGGTGCTGCCGGCGGTGCTTCACGCCGCTTCGGGTTGCGGGCAGATCGTGGTGCTGGTGAAGCCGCAGTTTGAAGCGGGCAGTGAACTGGTGGGTAAGGGCGGCATCGTACGCGACGAATCGGCACAGCGAGCCGCCGTGGCCAAGGTGGAGGCGTCGCTGTTGGATCTCGGGTGCGCGCACACTGAGTGGATCGAGTCTCCGATTCTCGGCGGCGAAGGCAATCGCGAATTCCTGCTCCACTCAGAGTTTTCTCCGCCTGCCATCCGGTGATTCTGTACAATCGGAAGTCCGATGACCGACGGAAATTCCGAAAACATGCCCGAGTCCTCCCACATCCCAACCCGCCAGAAAACCGTTGCCATCGTTTCCAAGCCGGACCGTCCGGAGTTGTCGAAAGTGCTGCCAGTGCTCGAAAAGTGGCTGCAGGAGCGCAACTACTCGGTGGTGACGGACCGGGAAAGCGCAGCCTATTTTTCGGCGTCGAGTGTGATCGCGCGGAGCGAATTGGCGGCGCGGTCTCCGTATCTGGCGCTGGTGCTCGGCGGCGACGGCACCCTGCTTTCAGCGGCGCGCGCGGTGGCGAAAGCCGGAACACTAATCCTGGGCGTCAACCTGGGCACGCTTGGATTCCTTACGGAGCTGCCGCTGGCCGATCTCTACCCCGCGCTCGAAGTGATCGCCAAGGGGGAATACGTGGTGGAAACCCGTTCAATGTTGGACTGTTCGCTGGTTCGGGACGGAGACGTGGTTGCAGTTCACCAGGCTTTGAATGATGTCGTCGTCAGCAAGAGCGCTATTGCCAGGCTGAACTACTTCGACCTTTTCGTGGACGGGGAGTTCGTTTCCAGTTACAAAGCCGACGCTCTGATCATCGCAACACCGACCGGTTCTACCGCATACTCTTTGGGAGCGGGCGGACCGATTCTCAAGCCGGATGTGGACGCCTTCGTCATTACGCCGGTCTCGCCGCACGGATTGACGCACCGTCCGGTGGTCGTGCGCGATACGGTCGAGATCGAAATCCATGTCAAGACGGGGCAGGAAGAAGCGTACCTGAGTCTCGATGGTCAGGTTGGCATGCCGGTGCGGGACGGTGACATTGCGCGCTGCGGGAAGGCGGAACATCCGGCCCGGTTGCTACGTTTTCAGAAAACATTTTTTGAAGTGCTGGCCACTAAGCTGAAGTGGGGAGACCGCTAGAGGCAGGTCTTAGTAATGTTGTGAGTGAGAATCATCCAGGGCTGGTCGAGCGCACCTTCGATACTGGCGAAGTTCTCTTGAACTACGCCGAAGGCCCGGCGCATGGGTCGCCGCTGGTGCTGTTGCATGGACTTGGCCGACGCTGGCAGGTATTTCTGCCGGTGATCCCCGCGCTGAGCCTGCGCTGGCATATTTTTGCGCCTGACCTTCGCGGTCATGGCAAGTCCTCCCGAGTGGCTCGCGGGTACCATGGCCCGCAGTATGCTGAGGACATTGCCTGCCTTCTGCGCGAGCGCGTCTCGGCTCCCGCCGTGCTTTTTGGACATTCGCTAGGCGGCATGCTCGGTATGTGGGTCGCTTCGCATCATCCGGAGCTGGTGCGGGCTCTGGTTCTTGGCGACAACATCATCGTCACGCAGCGGCTTCGCAATCCGATGTACACGTCTCTGTTCTCGGGACTACGCGATCTGGCGCGCACTGGCGGCTCGGTTGAGCAGACTGCGGACGGCATCGGCAAGATTGTGTTGCGAGTTCCAATCGGCGGGCCGGTCACGATCCGCGAACTTCCCGGCAACGATGAGCCCTACCTGCTTTCCTGGGCGCGCTGCGTGCAGCAGACCGACCCTGACGCGTATGAAATGACGCTCGACGGATCATCGCTGGAAGGCTGGGACGGCGAGACGGTGTTGCGTGGAATCACATGTCCAACGCTGCTTTTGCAAGGTACCCTGGAATTAGGTGGCCTGATGTCCGACGCCGATGTGGCGCTGGCCACGCGGTTGTTGCCCCATCACGCGCATGTGAAGTTCCGCAACCTCGGACACGCGCTGTTCATTCAGCAGCCCGAGCCGGTGCTGCGGGCAGTGACGAACTTTTTGGAGTCGCTATAGCCGCGTTATTACCGCGCAACTGCCAGCGTCAGGACTCCCTCAACTTTTCCCCAGTCGTCGCTGTCGCGATTGAATTCAGTTTCCCTGCGCTGATCGGAAAATCGTGGATCTAGCAGCAAAAGCTTGTGGAGGGCAAATTGGCGCAGTCCGCTGGAAAAGACAGTCTCATCGTAGATCGCTCCGTAGAGCACGTAGAAGTGCGACTTCCACTTCATTAGCAGAGAGTGTTGGTCAATCAGGGCACTGATCATCAGATCGGGAGTGATCGAGCTTTGCGGGACATACTCTGCACTCACCATTACGGAGCGGCCGTCGCTCATGACATGCTTACCCTGCAACTTGGCACTGAGTTCCTGCAATGACAGGGGAGCTGCGAGCACCGTATCTTCGAGGGCAGAATCCTTTCCGCAGCACACGGCTTTGTCGCGGAGGATCGTCTCCAGTGCCGCTGCAAGCACCGCGGACGGGTTCCTCGATGGCGCCGTTAGCGCCGGCAGATTGGCGACTCGGACCTCTTGATTGGGGTGAAATATGTAGGTTGACTCGTCCTGGGCGAAGGCTGATAGCGTAGCAAGGCAAATCAGCACGGAACACGCGAAAAGAGACTTCGCAGTCAAACATGGGCGATATCTCCAAAACAAATGCCGTTTTTTCATAATCACCTCCACAGTTTTCAAAGTTAGAAGGCTTCCATCCGTATTTGATCCCGAAGGCTTTCCCGTCGCCGTATCACTCTGGCCGTAGCGCCTTCCACCAGCACTTCCGCCGGCCGGCCGCGCGTGTTGTAATTCGATCCCAGCACCGCGCCGTAGGCGCCCACGTCTAGAATGGCCAGAAGGTCTCCCTCGCTGACCCGGGGAAGGTTTCTGTCGCGCGCGAAGAAGTCGCCGGTCTCGCAGATGGGACCAACCACATCGGTAACTTCGGTCTGGCGCGATTCGCGGCTCACCGGAACAATCTCGTGATACGCACCATAGAGTGACGGACGCAGCAGGTCGTTCATGGCCGCATCGACAATCAGAAAGCGCTTGTGATTATTGGTCTTGCGATAGAGGACGCGCGTCAGCAACACACCGGCTGGCCCAACAATGGAGCGTCCCGGCTCGAGCAATAAATGCAATTGCAACCCACGCAACGGAGTGAGAACGGCTTTCGCGTACGCCGCAATCTGTTTCTCAAAACTCGCCTGCGCTCCCTGATAGGAGATTCCCAGGCCGCCACCGGCGTCGATATAGCGGATGTCGTGACCCTGTTCGCGCAGGGTGTGAACCAGATCAGCCACGCGCTCCAGCGCTGCCTGAAAAGAACCGACATCGGTAATCTGCGATCCGATGTGGACACTCACTCCGGCGACTTTCAGATAAGGCTGGTTCGCGGCCAGCGCGTAGAGCGTCCGCGCCTCGGGGATGGGAACGCCGAATTTGTGCTGATGCAGTCCGGTCGAAATATACGGGTGAGTTTTGGCCGAGACATCGGGATTGACTCGTACCGCTACCGCCGCTCGTTTTTTCAATCGTGTCGCGGTGGCGGAAAGCAAATTCAACTCTGAAGCGCTTTCAATATTAAACAGGAATATCCCCGAGCGGAGGGCGAATTCCATCTCCGCCGCGGTCTTGCCCACGCCGGAGAACACAACCTTCCTTGCAGCCTTCCGGCTCACGCGCAGAACTCGTTGCAGTTCTCCGCCGGAAACCACGTCGAAGCCGGCTTCCTCGCCGGCGATTAATCGCAGAATCGCCAGTGTCGAATTAGCTTTGACCGAATAACACAGCGTGTGGGGAATCGCGTGAAAGGCCTGCCCGAAGGCGCGCATGCGCGCACAAATCATCGCTGCGGAATAAACATAGAGCGGAGTTCCGTAGCGCGCGGCGAGAGTTTCAAGCGCCACCGCTTCGCAGTAAAGTTTGGTGGCGTGCGCCCCTGGGGCAGTGCCTTGATACTCAAAGGCGGGTGGACGTAACGCCTTCGATTCGCGTGCGCGCCTCACTTGCGTTTGCTCGGACCGGACTTTACTTTGATGGCCACCACGGTTTGATCGTCGAACGTCTCCACCCCCGCGGCGTGCTCGGTCACCGCTTTGAAGATCTCGTTCACCACGCACGCCGCCGACTTGGTGGCGCAGCCGGCGACGATAGCTGCCACACGCTCCGGCCCAAAAGAGTCGCCGTGCCGGTTGCGCGCGTCAAGAATGCCGTCGCTGTAGAACACGAAAAGGTCGCCGGGTTTGGCCTTGAAACTTAGTTCGTCGTACTCGGCTTCGTCGAACAGGCCGAGCGGCAACCCCGTCACCTCGATGAACTCAATCTTGCCGTCGTGGCAATAGATGGGGCGCGGCAAGCCCGAATTCGCCACCACCAGGGTTCGCTTCTCGTCATCCCACACGGCGTAGATGATCGAAACGAATTGTGCCGCAATCCTGCGTTCCGCCAGCGACAGATTCACGGCCGAAAGCATCTCCGCCGGGCCCGGTTCAATCGGCGCATGGGAACGCAGAATGCCGCTGACCAGCGCGGCATAAATGGCAGCGGGAGCGCCTTTGCCGCTTACATCTCCAATCGCGATCCCCAGGCGCGACAGGGAATAGGGGACGAAGTCGTAGAGATCGCCTCCGATGGCGCGAGCGGGGACAAACTTCGCTTCGACGTCGAGATGCTGCATCTTCGGAAGCGAATGGGGCAGCAAGCGAAACTGCAGTTCGCGCGCCAGCGCCAGATCGCGTTCCAGTCGCTGCTCTTGCCGCGCGACCTGCTCGTACAGCCGTGCGTTTTCGATAGCGATGGCAAGCTGCGCCGCGAGCGTGGTCAGGGTCCGCTTATGGTCTTCAGTGAAATAGCCGCGGCGGGTGTGCTCCAGATCGAGCACGCCAATTACTTTTTCCTGGTAGATCAGCGGAACCGCCAGTTCCGAACGCGTCTCGGGATTCACGGCGATGTAGCGCTCACTCTTGGTGACGTCTGGCACCAGGATCGCTTCCTTGGCCTCTGCGGCGTACCCCACCACTCCGCGACCAAGCGGGATGTCGTGCTTCAGATGGAGGCGTTCCTCGAAACGCTGCGAAAACCGGTGCTGCAGTTTTTCGCCGTTTGCATCCACCAGAAGAATGCTGAACATCTGATAGTCGATAAGCCGTTTGAGCAGCTCGGCAATGCGCTTGAGCAGCTCGTCGAGGTTCAGAATCGACGTGAGTTCACGGGCAATTTCGTTGAGCAGAAGCAAGGTGCGAGCCTGGCGCATTATGCGGGTGTGCAGCCGCGCGTTCTCGATGCCCACTGCCATGCGCGATGCGATCAGCGTAAGCAGACGTTTGTGTTCTTCGGTGAAGTAGCCTTTTTCGCGGGCCTCAAGGTCGATCACGCCGATCACCCGGTTCTTGACGATCAGGGGAATGGCGAGTTCCGAGTGAACGTTGGGCAGGGCCGCAATATAGAAATCTTCCAGCGTCGCATCAGCAACCAGAACGGCTTGCCGAGTCTGCGCCGCGCGTCCGGTCACGCCCTGGCCGACTTTCACGCGCAAACGGTCGGCGACTTCCTGCGGATACCCGACCTGGAAGCGGACGTACAATTCCTGACGCTGCTCGTTGAGCAACAGGATTGCGAAGATTTCGTAGTCAATGACCTTACGGACCAGTTCCGCCACCCGCCGCAATGTGGTTTCCAGGTCGAGCGTGGTGTTGACCACGTCGGCCACTTCCAGCAGGAGGGGTTCCACCTCGGAAGCGCGTCCAGTTGGCGAGGCGGTCGGGTTCACAGGCTTCATCTTAACAAGTTCTCAGTTCCCGGTTCTCAGAAAACCCAATACCATGCGGTTCCCGCTTAAACCGGGAACTCGATATAAAATCACCGCCTACAAATTTTCGAGCACGCAGATATCCGGAAGATTGCGATATTTTTCCGCGTAGTCCAGGCCGTAGCCGACCACATAGGCGTCGGGGATGGTGAAGCCGATGTATTGCGCCTTAATCGGCTGCTTGCGGCGCGAGGGCTTATCCAGCAAGGCCGCAATGCGCAGCGATTTTGGCTGATGCGCCTCGATCAGCTTCGAAATGTAGTTCAGGGTCAGCCCGGTATCGAGGATGTCTTCGACCAGAATCACGTTTCGGCCGGCCAGCGATTGATCCATGTCTTTGGTCAAGCGCACCTCGCCCAGCGAATCCCAGGCGGCGTGGCCGGCCGGATCTTCGTTGGCGATGGGACGGTTCCCGTAACTGGAAACCCCGATAAAGTCGAAGGTGGCGTCGAGCGGAACCTGGCGGGCAAGATCGCTCAAGAAAACCGCCGCGCCCTTGAGAACGCCAACGAAGATAATCGATTGGCCGCGAAAATCGCGCGCGATCTCTGCGCCCATCTCGGCAACCCGCTTGGCAATAGTTTCGCGTGACAGCAGTACTTTGAGGTCAGGCATCGAGCACCATATTAATACACGAGTTTGCGCGCAACCGGAATGATTTGCACTCAACACTTGTTTTTCGCAGGTTGCATGTGCCCGTTGCGCGCTTTTCCCTGCATCACTAAAATGCTACTTCGCAGCTCGCAGCTTAGCTGGAGGGTTTCGTGAAGTTTCAAGGAATCCAACTTACCTGGCTTGGCCACTCCACGTTCCGCATCGAGACGCCGGAAGGGATTGCCTTGCTGCCGATCGGCGACCTTTTCACCATGTCGTCACGCAAGGCTGCTTATGCCTGCAAACCGCTGCAGCCGGAAACTGTCACCCCTATGCATTTCGGCACGTTTCCTCCGCTGACGGGAACACCCGGCGAGTTGCGGAAACTAGCGCCTGACGTGGAAGTGCTGGAACTGAAACCGGGGAAGACGATTTCGTAAATCAAGCTTAGAGGAGCAAAATGCCGGATCAATCACCGAAACCAGACTGGCGCATGGGCGGAATTACAGTTCCGGGAGTCGAAGACTACCTGTACGCGATGCTGCCGGCGCGCGACGAAGTTCTCGCTGAGATGGAAGCTGATGCCACGAAGAATGACGTGCCCATCGTCGGCCCTGCCGTAGCTCGCGTGCTGTATCAACTGGCTACGGTCAGCGGCGCGAAGAAAGTATTTGAGATGGGATCGGCTATCGGCTATTCCACAATCTGGTGGGCGCGCGCCGTGGGCGAGGGGGGACTAGTCATCTACACCGACGGCGACCGCAAGCGCGCCGAAAAAGCGCGCCGCTACTTTGATCGTGCTGGAGTCAGCCAGCGCATCAAGGTTCACGTGGGCGACGCCCTGGAAATTCTTTCGGAAGAGAAGGAGCAGTACGACATCATCTTCAACGACGTCGACAAGATCGACTATCCGCGTATCCCTCGCCTGGCGCTCCCGCGCCTGAAAAGCGGCGGCCTTTTTATCACCGACAACGTGCTCTGGAGCGGCAAGCTGGGCAAGCCCAACCCGGACGCCCAAACCAAGGCTATCCTGGAATTCAATAAACTGATTTACGAATCGCAGGATTTGTTTACGACCATTTTGCCCATTCGCGATGGAGTTTCGGTCAGCGTGAAAAAATAAGGGATCGGGCGCGCCGTGATGATAGCGATTGCACCCGATGCTAGAATTGGGCGTTTCGATCACCACGATGAATACCTCAACACCGGTTGAACAGATTCCTGAAACTCTGCCCCGCGCCCAAGCCCATGCGCGGCCCGACGCTTCCAGCGATGTACTGATCGTGGGTGCTGGCCCCACTGGCATGGCCTGCGCCATCGAGGCGCAGAAGGCGAGTTTCAAGGCGCTCATCGTCGACAAGGGATGCCTGGTCAATTCCATCTTTCACTATCCGAACAACATGGTGTTTTTCACCACGCCGGAGTTGCTCGAGATTGGCGATATTCCTTTTACCACCTCCCTGGCCAAGCCCACTCGTCTGGAAGCCCTGGAATATTACCGGCGGGTCGCCGAGCACTATCACTTGCACGTCCGGCAGTACGAGTGGGTGAAGACGATTACGGGCGAGGACGGCAAGTTTCGTGTCACTACAACCGACCGGCATAGCGCCATTCACGACTACCGTGCGCGCAAGATCGTGATCGCCACCGGCTACTACGATCTTGCCAACCAAATTGACATCCCCGGCGAAGACCTGGACAAAGTCTTCCACTACTATCGGGAGCCGCATCCTTATTACGACACCGACGTGGTGGTCGTGGGAGGCAAGAATTCAGCGGCGGAGGCAGCTTTGGATTTGTGGCGGCACGGGGCGCGGGTCACGCTCGTCCATCGCGGACCGCAGATGCATCACCACGTCAAATATTGGGTGCGGCCCGACATCGAAAACCGCATCAAAGCCGGCGAAATCACGGCGTACTTCAACAGCACAGTGCAGGAAATTGGCGCCGACTTCGTGGTGCTGGGTGGGCCATCAGGTTCCGTGCGCCTGAAAAACGATTTTGTGTTCGCGCTAACGGGGTACCATCCGGACTACGATTTCCTGCGCAGCGTGGGCATCGAACTTTCCCCACAACAGATGCGTCCGGTCTGCGATCCCGAGAATCTGGAGTCGAATGTTCCGGGAATCTATGTCGCGGGGGTGATCGTGGCGGGATCGAAGACCAACGAAATCTTCATTGAGAATGGCCGTTTCCACGGCAAACTGATTGCCGCCCATCTCAGCGAGAAACTGGGCGGGGGGAACCCGAATTATCCGCTGGATGCAACATAACGTGCGCCGCGGGCACAAATCGATCCACGGAGGAATCTATGAAGCCCAATCGAAATGCAGTTCGCAACCTCACCGCGGTTGCTACAACTCTGATCATTGTCCTCTCGGCCAGTTTGGTTGTGGCGCAGACGGACGCCCACAAGTCGTTTGACCTGCTCAAGGGACTGGAAGGGAACTGGGCAGGAAAGAATTCGCAGGGCCAGCCGATTCAAGTGACTTTCCGCATGACCGCGGGCGGTTCTGCGCTTATGAGCGAGATTCTCGGGCGCGGCCCGGAAAACATGATCACCATGTTTCACATGGATGGCGACCGCCTTTTGATGACGCACTACTGCGGATCGGGCAACCAGCCGCGCATGAAGGTCATTGCTTCGGACGCGAAATCAGTCAGCTTCGAATTCATGGACGGCACCAACATTGGTCCCGGCGACGGACACATGCAGCGCGTGACCTTCACGCTACCGGACGCCGATCATCACGTCGAAGAATGGGTTTTCCTCGATCATGCCAAAGAAATGAAGGAAGTGTTTACACTGACGCGGGCCAAGTAGAAGCGATGGGAAACGGATGACTTACATGTTGTGTCGCAATCGCGTTGCGGACTTCTTGCACTGGAAGGCGGTGTTCGCTTCTCACGCTGCAGCCCACCGGGAAGCTGGCCTTCGACTCGTTAGTATCTGGCGTGCGGTCGGGGAACCTGACAACATTTTCTTCATGTTCGAAGTTGCCTCCATGGATCAGGCGCGGGAGTTCATCAGCAATCCCGAGTCCGCCAAAGCGGGAGAAGCTTCGGGCGTTATCGATGGCGAGTACCATTTCATCGAAGATGCCGGGGGCTACTGATAGGCGGGCGGTAACCCTCGCGCAATTCATATTCTTCGACTTCCCGGACTAACCGAAACTTAACGGCTGTTCTTGAGCGAAAATAGAGACACCGTTTATGCCCAGGCCCTGTCGGTTGCGCGCATCGGTGATTTGCTTGGCAGTCTGGATTTTTCTTGTCCGCGTTTCTTCCGCCCAGACTGTCACAAATGTGCCGGGAGCAACGCCATCCCAGAACATCCTGGTCACGGTCGTCGATGAGAACGATGTTGCGGTAACATCCGCGCTGGTGTTTCTGCAAGCTTCTCCAGAGGCGGTCGCGCTGCCCTCAGTCACCGATTTTGCGGGCCACTGCGAGTTTTCCTATCTCTCCACTGGCACTTACCAGCTCCGCGTCGAGAAGCAAGGGTTCTACTCAGTGACAATGACGTTGCCAGCGGTTCAGACCAGCGCTGCGTCGAATATTGAGGTCACTCTCACCCACCAGCAAGAGGTGCGCGAGGTGGTGGATGTGGTCGAGTCCCCGCCCGCCATCGATCCCGCCCAGGTTGCAGATCAGGAGCAGCTCACTGGCGTCGACATTATCAATCTCCCTTACCCGGCTACCCGCGACTACCGCAACGCGCTGAACTTTATTCCCGGAGTGGTCAACGATGTTTTCGGACAGCCGCACGTCGCCGGGTCGGAGACCTATCAAACACTCACTCTGCTGGATGGCTTCAACGTCACGCAGCCCGCTACTGGCGAGTTGCTCATGCGGGTTAGCCCCGACTCGCTCCGTTCGGTGGACGTCGAACCGAGCCGCAACTCGGCCGAATACGGCAAAGGCTCGGGCGGGGTGCTCAGTCTAAATACCGGTATCGGCGACGATCATTTCCGCTACTCAGGAACCAACTTTGTTCCTTCGGTGCAGAACAAGAAGGGACTCACCTTCGACAAGGTGGATCCACGCTTTGCATTTTCGGGACCGATTCGCAGAGGCAAGATGTGGTTCTTCGACTCTCCGGACGGCGAGTATGACAACATCGTCATCACCGAATTGCCCAACGGCGCGGACAGCGACCGCCTCTGGCGCTTCGGCAACCTCGCCAAGGTGCAGACCAACCTCACCACGCGCGACATCCTTACGACCAGTTTCAACATCAACCATCTGCACGACGATCACGCCGGTCTTTCGGCCATTAATCCCGTCGAAGCGACTCCATCCGATGTCGAGAGCGCCTACCTGGCCAGCGTGAAGAATCAGCATTATTTTCAGGGCGGGGAACTGCTCGAAACCGGAGTCGCTTTCCTGCAATACGACCTGGGGCTCACACCTGCCGGAGCTCTCCCGTACTTCACCTCTCCTGAAACCACGGGCGGGAACTATTACCTCTTTGCCGAAACGCGTGCCCGTCGATGGCAGGGTCTGGCCAATCTCTATCTGCCGCCCAAGAAATGGCATGGCCAGCACGAAGTCAAAATGGGCATCGACACCGACCGCCTCATCTACCACGCTGACTTTCAGCGTACGCCGATCTCGTTTCTCCTCACCGCTCCGACGGGTACCTATTCCGGTGTCTGTTCGACGAGTACGCCGTGCTCCCGTTACTCGGTCTTTTCCGGCGGCGCTAATTCTTCCGCCGACAATCTGGAAACCAGCGGTTATATCCAGGATCACTGGCTCGTTACCAACCGTTTGCTGATCGAACCCGGCTTGCGCTTCGATTGGGACGAGATCATTCGTTCTCCATTGGTTTCTCCGCGACTGGCGGGCACCTACGTGCTCGACAGCGAGGGCAACACCAAGGTCTCGGCCGGAGTCGGAATCGTCTACGACGCTACCAGCCTGCTGCTGGTGGCGCGGCCATCGGCGGGCCAAAGAACGGACACTTTCTTCGACTCCAGCGGCAGCCCGACCGGCTCGGTTCTCACTACGTTCTCGGCGAACACTCACACCTTGCAGGAGCCGCGGTATCTCAACTGGAGCCTTGGTCTTGAGCAAAAGCTGCCCGGCTCCATCTACCTGAAAGCCGAATTCCTGCAAAGGAATGGCAGCCACGGGCTGGTTTACAACACGGCTGATGGACTGCCGGGTGGAGATTTTGTCTTGGAGAATACGCGCGAAGACCGTTATCACTCGTTCGAGGTGAACCTGCGTCGCGCTTTCCGGCACCGCTACTCGGTCTTCGGTTCGTATACCCGTTCGAGTTCGCGCTCCAATCAGGTGCTCGATTTCAATGTGGACAATCCGATCCTCAGCCCGCAAGCTGCTGGTCCGTATCCCTGGGATGCGCCCAACCGCTTTCTTTCCTGGGGGCTGGTGCCATTCTTCAAGCTGCCCATCATCCACGAGCTCGATATTGCCTACTCGCTCGAAGGGCGCAGCGGGTTCCCGTTCAACGTCACCAATGATCAGGGGCAGCTTGTGGGGTCACCCGGAACAAGCCGCTTCCCAACTTACTTCGCGTTGAATCTGTTCGTGGAGAAGCGCTTCCACGCTTTCGGCCGTGATTGGGCCCTCCGCGGTGGTTTCGAGAACATCACCGATCATGCCAATCCCGCCGTGGTAAACGCAGACATCGATTCCACCGAGTTCCGAACCTTCAGCAGTTTCGAGGGCCGCGCCTTCACCACCCGCATTCGGTTGATAGGCAAGAAGTAGACCATTAGACGGTGGCGTAATTCAGGCTCCTCGACTTGCGGAAAAATCCCAAGGGTCACGCGGCGTGGAATCCCACCCTAAACGTCGAAAAACACGACGTTAGGATGGGGCACCCGACGATTCTTGGCTGGTTTATACTGAAGCGATGTCGGAGACCCGCGACAAGACGTTTTACCTGGAAACCTTTGGCTGCCAGATGAATGCGCACGACTCCGAAAAGGTGGTCGGGACGCTCGTGCAGCAGGGGTATCGGCAGGTTCCTTCGGTGGAAGAGGCGGGGCTCGTCCTGTATAACACCTGCTCGATTCGCGACAAGGCGGAGCAGAAGGTGTTTAACCGGCTGGCGGATTATAAGAAGTTTCGGGCGCAAGGGAAACAGTTTGGCGTCCTGGGGTGCGTGGCGCAGCAGGAGGGAGAGAAGATTTTCGAGCGTGCTCCTTATGTCTCGCTCGTGTGCGGGTCGGCTTCTTACCGCAATCTTCCGCAGATGCTGGTGCAGTTGGAGACAGGTCAGTCGCGGGTTACCGGGCTTGACGATCGCGCCACCGACAAGTGCTTTGAGACCGAGTACACGGCGCGCACCAATCCACATCGCGGCTACATAACGATCATCGAGGGCTGCGACAAGTTCTGCGCTTACTGCGTGGTGCCTTACACGCGCGGCAAGGAGCGCAGCCGGACTTCGTCGTCTGTTCTGGAAGAAGCGCGGCAGCTGGTGGACCTTGGGTATGCGGAGATTCAGCTGCTCGGGCAAAACGTTAACTCTTACTGTGATCCTGATGGAAAGAAAAGCTTTGCCGAGTTGCTGGCCGCTGTAGCTTCGGTCGTGGGAATTCGGCGGGTGCGCTTTACTACTTCGCATCCTCGCGATTTTGGGCGCGATATTGTTGACGTCATCGACTCGGTGCCGGCGCTTTGCGACCATGTGCATCTGCCGGTGCAGAGCGGATCTACTCGGGTACTGGAGGCCATGCAGCGGCTCTACACGCGGGACGATTACATGGAGCGCATCTCCTGGATTCAGGCGGCGAAGCGCGATATATCAATCACCAGCGATGTGATTGTCGGATTTCCGGGCGAGACGGAACGAGAATTTGAAGAGACTTTGAATTTGATGGACAAAGTTGGGTATGACAGCGTGTTTACGTTTAAATACTCTCCGCGGCCGAACACACCGGCGTTGCGACTGGATGACGCCATTCCGGACGCGGAGAAGGCTCGACGGCTCGCTGTATTGAACGACAAGCAGAAGCAGATTGGGGCGCGGCGGAATCAGCGGCACGTCGGGCAAGTGATCGACGTCATGGTGGAAGGGAAGAATCCGGCACGGGGACAGTGGATCGGGCGGACTTCGCAGATTAAGGTGATGAACTTTACGGTGCCAGAAGGCGTGGAACTTACGACTGGGAGCTATGTTCAGGCTCTCGTGACGGGAAGTTTCCCGAACAGTTTGGTGGGAGAGATGGCTGGGGCGTCGGATTTGGCTTAGAGACGCGGCTTGCCGCGTCTCCGGCCTAAGAGTGAGACGGGGCAAGCCCCGTCTCTACGAGTGGTTTGCTTAGAGGGTCTTATGGAAGTGGAAATGAAAATTCGCGGGCTGATGATGGATCCGGTTTCGAATATGCCGATTGTGCTGCTGAAAGATGTGGGCAGCGACCTCGTGCTTCCCATCTGGGTGGGGGTGTACGAAGCCAATGCCATCGCACTCGAAATCGAAAAGGTGAATACGCCGCGACCGATGACCCATGACTTGATCAAGAACGTGCTCACCGGTCTGGACGCGCTGGTGCACAAAGTGGTGGTCACGGAATTGAAAGACGATACTTTTTACGCGGTGATCTGGTTGGAACGGGAAGGGCACGTGGTGAGCGTCGACTCCCGTCCGTCAGACGCTTTGGCGCTCGCGCTGCGGATGGATTGCCCCATCTTCGTTGAGGACGAGGTTCTGAAGAACTCGAAGCAAGCCACCAATCCCGTTCCGGCCGTGAACAGCGAGGAACTGCGCAAGTGGCTGGAAGACCTGGGCGATGATGACCTTGGCAAGTACAAGATGTAGGAAGGCAGCTGGCAGCTGTCAGTTTCAATCGACTGACGACCGAGACGTAGGCACGGGATGAAGTTGTTCTCAACTGCTTTAGCCGCGTTCCTCTTATTCGCCGGATTATCTGCGCGAATATCATCTGCGCAGGTCAATTCTTCCGTGCGCGATGTTCCTGCCAAGATTCCGCCTTCAGGATCAACCATTGCGCTGCGTGTCTCCTCGACCACGAGCGTGGCCTCGGAGATGGGTGGAGCGTTCATGGTTCCGTCGAAATGCGACGCCGACGGGAATCTCTACATCCGCAAGTACGCTATGGACCGTCCGCTGCTGGGCCCGGTGGTCAAGATTGATGCAGAGGGCAAGCGCACGGCGCTGTTTGATCCGGCCGCGTTTTCGCACCTGGCGCTCGACCGGGCCGACGCCTTCTCACCGGCCGCCGATGGCGGCATGTATCAGATCGCGCAGAACGGAATTGTGAAGCCGCGGATCTACGTGCTGCATTTTTCTTCCGACGGATCGCCGGCATCGCCTACGCTGCTGGACGCCGACTTCGAGGTGTATACGTTCGCGGCATTCACGGACGGAAATTTTCTGGTCTCGGGCGTGCGGCGCGATTTGCAGAATAAGAATGATCGGGGGCGCAACTTGACCGCGGTTTTTTCCGCCGACGGAAGGGAACTGGCGCAACTTTCATTTGAGGAACCGCAGGGGCCTGCAAAATGGGGAGCGAAGGCATCGGCAGGCGGTCCGCCGAAGCAAGCTGAGAAAATGGCACCCATGCTCGATCTGGCCGATGCGGAAGTTGGAAGCGACGGCAACCTCTACGTCATGCGCGGTTCTTCGCCAGCGCTGGTCTATGTGATTGCACCGAGGGGAAAGATCATGCAAACGATCAAAGTCGCGGCTCCCGCTGCGGGCGCGACGCCTAGCGGGTTTCATGTTTCCGGGAATCGGCTGGCGATTTCGTTTTCGAACGAAGAAGACCAGAGCCAGACTGTGGTAGTCGTGGACGCACAGACTGGGCGGCAGATCGCCAGCTATGCCGATGCTACCGGCATGGGGACATCGTTTGCATGCTATTCGGCGAACGACGGAGTCTTCACCTTCCTGAGGCTGGGGGAAGCGAATGCGCTGGAAGTGATTCGCGCCGAAGCGCAGTGAAGTTTCAGATTACCGATTACCAATCCCAAATTACAAATTTCCCATGCCTGATTCCGCCGAACAACTCCAGCGTCTATACCTTGCGGGATTTGAACTACAGGTGTTCGAGCGCTATCCGAAGTGTATTGGGGTGATGCGCGACAACTGTGTCGCCTTGCTGGTGCCGGGCGTGGACGGCTTGCAGATCCTAGGCACGCCGGGTTGGCGCATGGGCGAAGTCATGGGCGTGCTCACCGACAGAGAAGGCCGCCAGGTATTTCAGGCGAAGAGCGAGATCGTCGAGGCTACGCCGGAGCGGCTCGATACGCTGCAGAGGTTTCGCGGGGACCTTGCGCAACTGCTCAGAACCTAGGCGGGCAGGAGAGCTAACTAACAGGCCTGAAAGGGGATACTCGAGCGCAAAAGAGTTATCTTGACATCTGATTGTTAATTCAGTAAGTTCTGTCATGAGAGAAATATGGTGCAGTTGAGTTCAGCCAAGAAGCAGTTCGTCCTCCACTGGGGAGAGATGGGCACGCGCTGGGGAATCAACCGGACGGTGGCACAAATCCACGCGCTCTTGCATGTTTCTGCAGCGCCTCTTACAGCGGAGGAAATTGCCGTTACCCTGAGCGTTGCCCGCTCCAACGTCAGTACCAGTATTCGCGAGCTGCAAGGCTGGGGCCTGGTTCGACCGGTGCACGTCTTAGGCGACCGGCGGCAGCATTTTGAGTCCATCAAGGATGTCTGGGAGATGTTCCGGATCATCATTGACCAGCGAAAACGCCGCGAGATCGATCCGACATTGGAGGTGCTGCGGCTCTGCCTCGCGGAACTGGAGAAGAGCGATTCCAAGGACAACTACACGAAGGAACGATTACGGGAGATTTATGAGTTCTTCGCAGACGTTGAGGCGCTCTATGGGGACATACGGCAATTTCCGGTTTCTACGATCCGGGGAATTGTGAAGGCTCGAGGCGCTGTGCGCAAGCTCTTGTCACTGAAGGGTAGCAGCTGACGGATGTTTTTTTTCGCTCCACGAGTTCAGTATGTTCAGAACTGTCAGACACAAGTGTCGAAGGGAGGCTGTATGGATTCCGAACGAGAAGGCAGCGGTCCGGCGGAGGTAACTACAAGTGTTGTGACCGGTGCATTTGGGTTGAGCGGCCGGGAAATCGCGAAGAGGCTCCTTCTCCGCGGAGACAAGGTCCGAACGCTAACGAATCATCCTCAGCCCGGTTTGCCACTGTTTGACCGGGTTCAAGTCTCGCCGCTTGATTTTGGCAACCCTGAACAACTGGTCGAATCCATGAGGGGCGCTAGCACCCTTTACAACACTTATTGGGTCCGGTTCTCGTATGGCGCCCTCAGCCATGAATCCGCGGTACGCAACACGAAAGCCCTGATTCATGCCGCGGAGGCAGCAGGAGTGAAGAGAATCGTTCATGTCAGCATCACCAATCCCTCGTTAGAGTCTCCCTTACCGTATTTCAAAGGTAAGGCCGAATTGGAGCAGGCGATTCAAACCTCGGGCCTGTCATATGCAATTCTGCGGCCGGCCGTGCTCTTCGGAGAGGGCGACATTCTCATCAACAACATTGCCTTCATGTTGAAGCGGTTTCCCTTGTTCGCCATCCCGGGAAACGGTAACTACCACGTTCAACCCATCTTTGTGGACGATCTGGCAGAATTGGCGGTCGAGGGCGGGATGGGCTCGGATAGCTACATCGTGGACGCAGTCGGCCCGGAGGCGTACACGTATACAGAACTGGTGAAGATGATCAGGAAAGCCGTCGGAAGCAAATCGTTGATTGTCCATTTGCCAGCAGGAATCATACGGCTTGCTTCCTGGCTATTGGGGGCGATCCTCAAGGACGTCGTTCTTACGGAAGACGAGATCAAAGGGCTTATGGGAGACCTCCTGGTCTCGCACATGCGGCCGACAGGGCGAACAAGCTTGGAAGGCTGGATCAAGTCGCATGCCGAGACGATAGGGAAGTCCTATGCATCTGAACTGGCGCGGCATTATCGTTCCGGGATCCCGGGGATCGACAGAGGCAAAGTGAGCTATCTTTGACACTTCACATAATACCTGTTATCGGACATTACTGATATGACAGCCGATTCAAGCACATTCGACAACATACACAGCCCAAGGAGCAATCCGTAGCTCACTCACCCAGCGGTAGGGTTCCTCTTCCCTCCCCAACGGCTCGTATTTTCGCACCAGTCTTAGCTGAGCTTCTTCGAAAACCTCGCGGTACGCCTCATCGGTCCACAGGATATCCTCGACGGGGCGCCGATCGGCGTGATCGGTCACAATGATGCGTACCTTGTCGCCGGACTTCGCCGCCTGATTCTCGGGAAAATCTTTCGTCGAAAACGACCCCCACTCATGGGTGTAAATCTCAGGTCTGGAGACGATCAAGACAAGCTTACCCTCTGGGTTAAGAAACCGGCCCAAACCCCGCAGGATGCGCACCTTGTTCTCGTGTCCCGCGATATTGTCGAAAGTGAAAACAGCAAGCACAAGATCGTAGGTTCCAGCCTGCAACGCGCTCAGGTTGTCGCCGGGAGCGTTGGGAATCAGCCGGTAGTCGCCGGAAGGGTCCAATTCTCGTGCCTTGCAGATCATATCCTCCGCAATATCGACTCCCGTAACCTCGAAGCCGAGTTGGCGCAGGAAACGCGTAGATCGTCCGGTGCCGCAACCGAAGTCGACACTTCTGCCGCCGCTGACATGCTCCGCGAGGATGGCAGGGATGTCCCGATACGCAAGGTGGTAGGTGTTCTTGAACTCTAGCGTGGCGTAGGCGTCGGCGCGGGTGCGGTCTTCATAGCAGTTGGCGAAGGTCAAGGGCTCTCCTTCTGACAAGGATGCAAGTGGTGCCGCTGCGGTCAAAGTATACTTCTCGTTGCGCCTTGCGTCTGTGACGTGCGCTCCACCGTATTACGCGGAAAACACGATCTTCGGGTGGAAGAGCGTTCCGGCGATCCGGGTGGCGATGGCGATCAGGTCGCGTTGGCCCGCGAAGACCTTTACCTGGGGAGCACGAGACATTTCCGGAAGATTCACGGCGCGGCCCCTGCGAATCAAAGCTGCGCTTTCTTCATCGGCGGTGACACTCGGCAACTGCGGCACCAGCTTTCGGGGATGGATTAACAACGACTCAACGCTTCCCTGCTGCATGGCGGTCTGCAACGCTTCGAGCGTGTGGGCATCTTCTATAGTGAATTCGGCGAGGGCAGTACGTCGCAGTCTGGCCAGATGCGCGCCGCAGCCGAGTTTTCGGCCCATCTCGTGGGCCACCGACCTTATGTATGTGCCGGAGGCCACACGCGCCCGGAAGGTGGCTTGATCGGCGGTTGTCTCCAGAATCTCGAATTCCTTGATTTCTACTCTTACCGGCTTGAGCTCGACCTCCTGCTTTTTGCAGGCGAGTTTGTAGGCGGGGACTCCGGCAATTTTCTTGGCGGAAAACGGTGGCGGCAGCTGCTCGATGACGCCGTGAAAATGGGCGGCCAGGGCGCGTACTTGAACGCAATCTATCTGCACGTCTTGAGGCGCCGCGGTGGGCTCGCCGTCGGCGTCGTAGGTGTCAGTCGAGAAGCCGAAGCGAATCACGCCTTCGTACGTCTTCTCGGAATGGACGTAAAACTGCGCCAGGCGCGTCAGGTTGCCCAGGACGATCGGAAGGACTCCCGTGGCTAAGGGATCGAGAGTGCCGAGATGGCCGACCGCGCGTTGACCAAGAATTCGGCGCACGCGGTTGACCACGTCGTGTGACGTCAGGCCGGGCGGTTTGTCGATGACTACAACACCGTTCATAAGGATTTGTAATCTGTTAATTTGTAATTGGTAATTTGAAAACTCGTGTCTCCAAATTGCCAGTTACAAATTACCAATTAAATGATTCCTCTTCGCGACGATCAGCCTACGTTCTCTACGCCGTTCGTCAACTATTTTCTGATCGTTGTGAACGTGATGGTCTATCTGTGGGAGCGTTCGGTCAGTTATCGGGCTCTGAAATCCTTCATGTTCGGATTTGGCGTGGTTCCTCATCATACGCTGGCCGTGCTGACCGGGCACTCTTACGATGGGCTGGTTACGGCCATTTTGCCCTTGTTCACTTCAATGTTTCTGCACGTTAATTTCTGGCACGTGGCGGGCAACATGCTCTTTCTGTGGATCTTCGGCGACAACGTCGAAGACTACCTCGGACACTTTGCCTACCTAGTGTTTTACCTGCTCAGCGGATTGGCGGCCGGCGTCACGCACATTCTGATCAACCAGGGCTCGCGCGTGCCGAGCGTGGGGGCGAGCGGCGCGATTGCGGGGGTGATGGGTGCGTACTTCATCCTGTATCCGCAGGCGCGAGTGCTGATCTGGTTTCCTCCGATTTTTCTGTTTCACGTTCCGGCCTGGTTGATGCTGGGCTACTGGTTCGTATTAAATTTTCTGAGTGGCACCGTTACCGCGATCGCCGAAACCAGCCAGACCTCGGGCGGGATTGCTTTCTGGGCGCATGTGGGAGGCTTCGTCGCGGGCGTGGTCATGATTAAAGTTTTTCCTGAACGACCACACCGGTATCGGTATGGGACGTGGTAGGCGGAGTCTTGAGGTTTACGGCAGAATCAAAAAGGGTGCGGGCCGGATTGGTTACCGACCTGACGGAAAGCCCTTGGACGTACAGGCACTGCCGGGGACTTGCCTTCACGAGGGGGTCGCACCCCGGCTGCATGCTATCCCCGTATCGTTTCACTGCATGGGGAACGAGATTCTTGTTACGAAAAACGAACAGACCCAGTTCCAGCGGGGCGCGCAGGGGTGCGACATGCGATTTGGATGGCACAGGGTCCCGTTTCACCGGGACGGGCGGCAAGATTTTTGTTACGAAAAACGAACAGACCGCGTTCCAGAATGAGGGGCTGGAAGCTTCCTGCAGCTTGTCTGCGAATTATCAACGACGTGGTTCTGGGGCGGGGCCAGGGGGCAAAATTTCCGGCTCCCCAGAACGTACCTTCTGGCGGGTAACGAACCATACGGCCGCGGTCCAGGTGGGAAAAAGGTCTGCGGCGGGGATGAGTTTCGCCGCCGCCGTCGGCAGGAAAGCCCAATGCCATCCGAGCAGGCGAATCATCACGACGGCGACAATCAGGTCGAGCACTGAGTCGGCGGGGGACATGCCTCCTTCAACGAAGAATGGAAACGCAACGATCTGGAGGACATCGGCGGCGATGGCTACCGCCCACGCCAGGCGGTGCTCGGGCTGTTTCAGCGATTTGAAGTAATCGAGGAGTGACATGGTGCCTCTTCCCGGTCGTTTGTCGGGCTTCAGTCGTTGGTCGATGGTCGTTGGTCGTTAGCGAACCGTCAACGACAAAACCTGCCTTCTGTTAGATGCGCAAGTAAGCACCCGCGCCTCCGTTGGAGCTGTGCTTTCACTACAGCGTCCCGATTGACGGCATCACCACGATCTTTTCTACAGTCGTATTTTCGGGCATCAGCAAAGCGTCGACTACCGTGCGCGCCACGGTTTCGGGGGACATCATTTTGCGCCGGGGCGCTTTGGGCCAGAGCGCATTCCAGATCGCGGTATCAGTTGCGCCGGGCATGAGGGCGATCACGCGAATGCCTTTCGGCCTCAGCTCTTCGCGCAGGGTGTCGGTAAAACCGAGAGCGCCATGTTTGGACGCATTGTAGGCTGCTGACCCGGGAAAGACGCGCTCGGCGGCAATCGAGAGATTATTCACGATCGTGCTTCCACGTTTCATCACGGCTAGCGCCGCCTGGGTTGTGAGGAACAGGCCGTTCAGATTAGTGTCGACCACTTCCATCCAGGTTGGGTAAGGCAAGTCGCTCACGGTTAGATTGGGATGTCCGATGCCGGCATTGTTGATGAGGATATCGAGCGGCTTGTGCAATCCCCGGACCAGGGCGAAAAGGTAATCTATCGAGTCGGGGCTGCAGACATCGCAGGACTGCGCCAGCACATGCAGATTCGACTTCCGCGGCTGTAACTTCTCCAGTTCAGTGCGCGCTTTGTCCAGGGCACGCTGGTCGCGGGCGGTGATGACCAGATTGCATCCTGCGCGGGCCAGGGCGCGGCCGATGGCGAGTCCGATGCCGCGGTTGGCGCCGGTTATGAGGGCAAGGCGGCCGGGGAGCATCGGCTTGCGCGATGTGAGTTTGGGTTTCGGCATGCGACATTTGTCAGCTTATGCCAATCGCCGTGATCTTTCGAGCAGAGAGTTCACAATTCGGCAATAGCGCAGTTGCTTTGACTGCAGGCAGTTGCCGAGCTGCGCTCGGCCTGGACGGCCGAGGGCGGCCGTCCCTACACGAGCCTACACACCGTTGGTGCGTTGGCGGATCAGGGACAGGAATTCGGTTCTTGTTTCTTCTTCGTTGCGGAAGCTGCCGAGCATGGACGAGGTTACCGCTGAAGAATGCTGCTTTTCGACGCCGCGCATCATCATGCAAAGATGCCGGGCCTCTATGACCACGCCGACGCCCTGGGGCTCGATGGCGTTCTGGATCGCCTCGGCAATTTGCGTGGTGAGGCGCTCCTGGATCTGCAAGCGGCGCGAGAAGATTTCGATGAGGCGAGGAATTTTGCTCAGGCCGATCACCTTTCCGTTGGGGATGTAGGCCACGTGCACTTTGCCAAAAAACGGCAGGAGGTGATGCTCGCACAAGCTGAACATTTCGACGTCTTTCACGATCACCATTTCGTCGTAACTGACCGTGAACAGCGCCTTGTGCAACAGAGCCTCGGGGTCGTCCTTGTAGCCCTTGACGAGAAATTGCATGGCTTTTGCAACGCGCGCCGGGGTGCGCACAAGGCCTTCACGATCAGGATCTTCACCGAGGCGAATAAGCATTTCGCGAACCAGTTCTTCGTAGGTGGCGCTGGTGAGGGTGGCTGGTGCGTCAGTGGATTTCATAGGCTCTTAGTCGTTGGTCAATGGTCGTTGGTCGTTATCGTTAGCAAACTATACCCACGAACGACTAACGACCATCGACTAACGACCGTTTTCTCCACGATATTCGAACGAATTCATCATCGTCTCTTCAATTCTTATCTTCTCTAGATGAGCCTTATTGAAGCCGCGCTTCACTATTTCGTAGATCGCTATGCACAGATTCTCCGTGGTCGGAACCTGCTTTGCGAATTCAGGGAGCAGGTTCAGATTCTGATGGTCGTAGCGCTCGAGAATCTGGCGATGCACGAAGCTATCCAGATCAACCAGATTGCAGACCATTCCCGTCTGCTCATCGACCGGTCCACTGACGGTGACTTCGACCGTGTAGTTATGGCCGTGTCCATAGGGATTATTGCACTTGCCATAAGTGGCGCGGTTTTCTTCCGCTGACATTTCGTCGCTATGCAAGCGGTGCGACGCCGAGAACATGTAGCGGCGAGTCAGATGCGCTTTCATGCTTCTCGTCTTCATGCTTCCCCATAGAAATCAACAAACAGGTCGGGGGTTTCGTAGACGCGCACGCGATGCAACCGGGTGCTGGTGAGTTTCGGCGCCAGGCGCTGCCAGATGACGATGGCGAGATTCTCGGTGGTCGGGATCCGGGTGAAAAACTCGGGTACTTCCTTGTTCAGAAAACGATGATCGAGCGCGTCGAGCACTTCCCTGCTCATGACATCCTTCAATTGCTTCAGGTCGACCACGAAGCCCGACTTGGAATCGACGGCCCCTTTCACAGTGACTTCGAGAGTGTAGTTGTGCCCGTGGCCGTTGGGATTGTTGCACTTGCCGAAGACGCGCTGGTTCTCTTCCGGAGTGAATTGCGGATTGTGATAGTAATGCGATGCGGAAAATTCGGCTTTGCGTGTGAGATAGACCATAAAGCAGTTCTCGGTTCTCAGTTCTCAGCTCTCAATTTTTGACTCTCGATCTTCGAAACCGGTCTGGCCAATCGCGGTTCCGTTGGCGCACTGACAATGTAGGTGCGGCCCTTCCACGATACCTGGCCGCTGGCGTGGGCCTTCTTTGAGCGCAGCAGCAGATAGGCGAACATGGGCAGACCGAAAGCCATCGCCAGCATGTTGTTCACGGCTGCGAAATGCGCGGTGCGAATTCTGCGGTACACCAACAGCCAGAAGGCAGCGACTAATATCCAGACGAAGTGCCGGCTGGTCGCGCCGGACACGGCGATGGCGATTGTCGACCATGCTGCGATCCATAAGATCAGACTCTGGAAGGCAAGAAATTCCGCCCGAGGGAATAAAAGCGCCAGATTCTTGGTCCAGCCATCGCGAAGCTGCCCCCAGTTGCGATACATGCGCGTGCGCACGGCGTCTCCGCCATAACGGAAGTGGAGGCGCTGGCTGGCATTGCGGAATAGCCGGGCTAGCGCCACATCCTCGAGGATTTCCGTGGCTACTGCGGCGTGTCCGCCTACGGCGTCGTAAGCTGCATGGCGGACCAGAATGTACTGGCCATTCGCGGCTGCGATTTCGGCACCCAGCTCGCGTACTTTGTGGGGCGGATACTGTGCGGCGAGTTCGGCGAAGATTACGGGCATCACCGCCCGCTCGGCGAAGGTAACAACCACCTGCTTGGGCGAGTACGACAACAAGTCGGCTTGCTTTTGCTTAACTTCCGCCAAGGCCCGCGCCAGCGATGCGGGCAGATGCACGGTATCGGCGTCGGTAAACAAGAGCCACTTCGCACGTGCTTCTTTCCCTCCGGCGACGACCGCATTGTTCTTTCCCGTCCAACCTGCATGCACGGTCCCCGCGGAGATCACCCGGACTCCGGAAAACTTCTGCGCGATCTCGCGCGTACGGTCTGTGGATCCGTCGTCGACGACGATGATCTCAAAAGTTACGCCGCACTGGGCGGTCAGCGATTCGAGACACGCGCTCAAATTGGCCTCTTCGTTTCGCGCCGGAATGATAATCGAGACCTCGAGGTTTGGGTTCTCCGGCGGCAGCGCGGCTGGATCTGAACTATTCATCTGAACTCGCCATCAGTTTTTCGCTATTATAGCGGGGTGAGACTTCTTGCCACGCTTCTACCGGATCGACATTCAGCCCCTAAAGGGGCATCTGATCTCGAAGGACTTGCGGCATCGCTAAAGCGATGCCCTGATACAAAGCCGAGATTTTCGACAGTTTGTCTAGCTATTGGATTGCTGGCTGCGCTAATCGGATGCTATAGCGGGAGCCATCCCGCGCGCATCGGTTCGAATGCTCCGGACTTCACCTTGCAGGATTCCGACCACAAAGTCACGCTCAGCCAGTTTCGGGGGCAGGTGGTGGTGCTGAATTTCTGGGCGACCTGGTGTCCGCCCTGTATCGAAGAGACGCCATCGCTGGTGCGGATGCAAGCGCAACTTAAAGATAAGGGCGTGGTGGTGCTGGCGGTCAGTATTGACGCCGATGACGTGGCGTACCACAAGTTCCTCAAGGACTATAGCGTCAACATGGTCACAGTGCGGGATGAAGCGCGGAAGGCGTCATCGCTCTATGGCACGTTTGGCTGGCCGGAAACCTATGTGATCGATCGCAACGGGGTCATCCGCCGCAAGTTTATCGGGCCCGTGGATTGGACGAGTCCGGAAGTGACGGATTACCTGAGCAAGTTGTAAGGCAGGTGTCAGGTGTCAGGAAAAGCAAGACCGGCCATGTCGTTAGGGGTTTCCTGAGACCTAACACTTGAGACCTGAGACCTAGAGTTTCACATTTCGCAAACGCAGCGAGTTCGTGATTACTGACACTGAGCTGAAGCTCATCGCGGCTGCGGCTAGAATCGGGCTTAGCAGCAATCCGAACGCCGGATACAGCACGCCTGCCGCTATCGGCACTCCTATTGAGTTGTAGAAAAACGCGAAGAACAAATTTTGCCGGATGTTGCGCATGGTGGCCTGGCTCAGTTTGCGGGCGCGCAGAATTCCTTCAAGGTCTCCTTTAAGCAGGGTGATGCCGCCACTCTCCATGGCTATGTCGGTTCCCGTGCCCATGGCGATTCCGACTTGCGCCTGGGCCAATGCGGGCGCGTCGTTGATGCCGTCTCCTGCCACCGCAACCACTCGGCCCTCGTTCTGCAGGTTCTTGACGATCTCGGCTTTTTGCGCCGGGAGAACCTCGGCTTTGAAGTCTTCGATTCCGAGGCTCTGCGCAATCTCTTTGGCGGTTGCCTGGTTATCGCCGGTGAGCATGACCAAATGGATTCCCTGGGATTTCAGTTCGCGCAGTGCGTTCGGAGTGGATGACTTCAGTGGGTCCGCGACGGCAATGTTCCCGGCATACTTGCCATCGACTGCCACATAGATTGCAGTGGAACCGGGGTAGCTAGCTTCTGAGATCGAGGTCTTGCTTCCGAACGCTCCGACAGCCAGCATTAAAGCTCTGTTTCCTACCGCTATGCTCTTCCCTTCCACGATCCCGCGTACGCCCTGGCCCGGCAGGGATTGAAAATTGGCGGGCTCGCTCAGAGTTAGCTTCAGTTCCTTCGCCTTCGCGACAATCGCTGCGCCCAGCGGATGCTCGCTGGCGCGCTCCAGGCTGGCTGCCAGGCGAACGACCTCGGGATTGCTGTATGCCACTACTTTCGGCTTTCCCTCGGTCAGTGTCCCGGTCTTGTCGAAGACGATGGTGTCCACCTTTTCCATCGTCTCCAGCGCCTCGGCATTCTTGATGAGGACGCCCGCTTGCGCGCCGCGTCCGGTGCCTACCATGATCGCCATTGGCGTTGCCAGGCCCAGTGCGCAGGGGCACGCGATGATCAGCACGGCCACGGCGTTCACAATGGCATGGGCGAAACGTGGCTCAGGGCCGAAGCTTGCCCACACGATGAATGTCACGACCGCAATCGCGATCACCGCCGGAACAAACCACCCGGCGACCTTATCCGCGAGCCCCTGGATGGGTGCGCGCGTGCGCTGCGCCTGGCTGACCATTTGCACGATCTGCGCCAGCATGGTCTCACTACCGACCCGCTCGGCGCGCATCACGAGAGAGCCGTTGCCGTTCACGGTTGCGCCGATCACACGCGAGGCCACTGTCTTCTCCACGGGAACGGACTCGCCCGTAATCATGGACTCGTCCACTGCGCTCGAGCCATCGAGCACAACACCATCGACGGGAATCTTTTCGCCCGGACGCACGCGCAGCCGATCTCCGGGCTTTACCTGTTCGAGCGGGATGTCGCGCTCGGAACCATCTTCACTCATTACACGCGCCAGTTTCGGGCTTAGATCGAGCAGCGCCCGGATCGCGCTCGACGTCCGGCTGCGGGCGCGCAGCTCCAGCACTTGTCCCAGCAATACCAGCGTGACGATCGCCGCGGCAGCTTCGAAGTAAACATCCGGGCGATCTCCCATGCTGCGGAATGACGCTGGGAAGATCTGCGGGAATAAAGTCGCCACCACACTGTAGGAGTACGCGACGCCGGTGCCCATCGCGATCAGCGTGAACATGTTGGTGCTGCGGTTCACCACTGACGCCCATCCGCGCTGGAAGAAAGGCCAGCCTCCCCACAACACCACCGGCGTCGAGAGCAGCAATTCGAGCCAGGGCAATCCCCAGTTCCAAGGCGACGCCATGAACGCGTTTGGCCAGAACATGCTGCCCATGGCAATCGCCAGCAAGGGCACGGTCAACGTCAGGCTGATCCAGAAGCGCCGCGTCATGTCGCGCAGCTCGGGATTGTCTTCTTCGGCCGTCACCGTGCGCGGCTCCAGGGCCATGCCGCAGATCGGACAATACCCCGGTTCGGCGCGCACGATTTGCGGATGCATCGGGCAGGTGTACTCGATCTTGGTGGCAGCTAGCCCTGGCGATTCCGGCTCCAGCGCCATCCCGCACTTCGGACACGGTCCCGGCCCCAGCTGCCGCACCTCCGGGCACATCGGACAAACGTGCGCTCGGGTGTCTTTTCCGGACAGGGTGGGCGGCGGAGCTTCAGCAGTCGGCTTGCTTGGCGCTGGCTTGACCAACGTCGGACCGCCGAGCGACACCAGACCCGACCCCATCGTCATTGGCTTGGGCGGGGAGGACAAGATCTTCTCGGGATTCGCCTGGAACTTGGCGAGGCAACCGGCGGAGCAAAAGAAATACTCTTTATCGTTGTACAGCGTCTTGTAGCGAGCTGTGGCCGGATTCACATCCATCCCGCAGGTGGGGTCTTTGGCTTTGGCGGGAGACGATGCGAGGTCGAAATGGTCCATAGTCTTAGTTGCTAGCATCCTGGGTGAAACTTCCCGAGATCCAGCGCCTGAAGGCGGATTCGCTAAAGCGTTTTCGGCACGCCTGAAGGTGTGCCCTGATACGAACCATATCCGCAGCCTGGTCTGTAGATCGCGCTTGGCGGAATCCAGCCCTTATTAGATACTCATATTTAGATACACAAAGAGTAATCCTCGAACCTATTCTTTGGGAGAGATGAAATGACGTACCTCGAAGCCGCCTACCGCTACCAGACTCCGCCCGGAGAAGCTGCGTTGCGGGCCATTGACAGTGTCCGTGAGGTCTATGGCATCCAGCGCATCAAGTTCGACGAGAAAGAGAGGACGGTGCGGGTGCTGTTCGACGCCTCGCGAATGAAGAGCGCTGCGGTGGCGAAGTTGCTGCGCGAGTCCGGTATCGACGTACAGAGCCAGCTGGTTCTAGCCTGAGAGTTTGGGGGAGGTGAGACGGGACCAGACTGCACTCCGCCCGTTTCCCTGCTAATCCTCAGCTTGCGGGAGGACTCTCGGGGGAGGGCCGGGAAGCGGGGCGGAGTGCGCTCTGGTCCGACCAACGGAGCATGTGCAAAGGGGCATTCGGAAAGACCTCTGGCCGAAGTAATTTCCAAGATGCCCCGTTGCGCGCCACTTCGTCTAGCCCAATAATAAGCATGTCGTCTGCCATCGCTAAGGCCTTGCCAATGTGCAGGGGTAGAACGCTGGGCCGGGTAGGTTTTGCGCTGGACCGGAAACTTTTACTTCAATCTACGAATCTTCTTTCTCGGCAGGACAAAGATTTCCACAGGGGTGGGTCGGAAGCGCCACCGAGCTCGGCTCAGGTATTTCGGAGAGCGCATCTGGCGATCGAGCTTGGGCGAAACGATTCGGTTCCGTTATAATTCAAAGACGCAATTCTGCCACGATGCGCCCGTAGCTCAATTGGATAGAGTGCTTGGCTACGAACCAAGAGGTTGGGAGTTCGATTCTCTCCGGGCGCACCACTCTACCAGCCACAATCCCATTCATCTCCAGATCCTTCTCTCTGCTCGAGCCCGACCGGGCTAATGTCCAGGCACGAATGGTCGAGTCAACGCCGTCAGCACCGTGCCCATCGGGAGGCCGCTGCGCCTGGCGCAGAATGTCCTCTGCGGACACAGTGCCAATCTAGCCTTGCTTCAGCTTCAGTTTGCTCTTATTTTCTTCGATGAAAGTCTTAAGATCGGGGACAGCGTCGATCAGCCGTGTCCACTGTTCGTAGTAGAGCGTTACCGGAAAGCGACCCAGTCCGTAGACGCTGACGCCGCCCTTTTCACTGACGCGGAACTCCAGGGCGCCGGTTCTCTTTTTCGCTTCCACCTGCTTTTCCAGATCGGCAAGGCGGGCTTTCAATTCTTCGTAACTTGGTTCGGTCATTAATGCACCTCGAATGTCCCTTTATTATAGGGCGGCAAGCGTAGGGAAGCAGGGAGCTTTGATGGAGGCGGGGCTTCGCAGTTTGCACCAAGCCTGCTACGGGAGGTTCCCTTTAGGTGAAAAACTCTGCACAATGGGCTTTGCTGGATGGTCCCTCGCGGCTATCTTGTGTTGTCGCAAGCTCTTACGGCCATTTCCTGATTCCCTGGATGGAAGCGCAAATGCTAAAATCACTACAACAACGAATTCCCAAATGGAGAAGACAGAATGGCGAAATTTAAGAAGAATTCACTGCTTGAGAGCATACCCATGCTGGTACTGCTGGGGTTGCTCGCCGGCGCCGTGGGAGGCTTGGGAATCGGCGTGATCCAGATGAGGGCCGCCTCGTCAGCAGCCAGCACTAGCAAGTAAATCCTGAGTTCCGCCCAGAATCACCCGACATCAAGCGCATCTCGCTCTGGCACCCATGCCCGAGCATGCCGCCTCTTTCCCTATCCAACTCAGCTTCCCTGCTCAATTCTCGCGAATCATGCGAGTTAGGTGCATCCTGCAAAATCTCTGTCCATAGCCCTTCCCTCTTCGCCCAAAAAATCTAGTAGCGAAAACCAGTGATCCTGGTCACAGAAAGCGGAAGTCGCATAGCAGAACATTGGGAGAGCAGCGCTGTGCGCTGCGCCCTCCGCTGCGTGGAGATGCGAGGAGTATGCGGTGCGTCTTAAGCCGACAAGGTGGCGCTGGCTTTCGCAGGTTATCTTCTTCTCCCTGTTCCTCTTCCTTTTGCTGCACACCGAGTTCCGCGGATCGCTGCACGCCGGCGGGAGCGACATCCGGCTTCCCTACCCGGTGCAGCTGTTTTTCCAATTTGATCCGCTGGTAGCGCTGTCGAATGCGCTCGCCAGCCGCGCCCTGTACCACGGCCTGTTGTGGAGTCTGGTGGTTCTGATTCCGACGATGTTGCTCGGGCGATTCTTCTGCGGATGGATTTGTCCTCTGGGCTCGATTCACTACTTTTTCAGCAGCCTGCGATCTGAGCGCAAACGCGGAAAACAACTCATTGAATCGAACCGCTACAAGCGCTGGCAGACGACAAAGTACTACCTTTTAGCTGCGGCCTTGATCGCCGCCGTATTGGGCACAGGAATTGTCGGATGGCTGGATCCTTTCTCATTGCTGGTGCGCTCACTCGGCCTCTCCATTTTGCCCGCAACGGACTATGCCCTGAACGCCGTGTTGCACGCGATGGAACACAGCAGATTTGCGGCGGTGCAGATGGTGGGCAGCGGGTTCCATTTCATTTTCGGAGCGCTGCTGCTTGGTTTCAGACAGCCGTACTTCAGGCAAGGGATCTGGCTCGGCATCATCTTCATGTTTCTTGTGGCACTGAATTTTCGCGTGACCCGTTTCTGGTGCCGGGCACTTTGCCCGCTGGGCGCTCTGCTCGGAATCGTGTCGCGTTGGTCGATTCTTGGATTAGTGAAGACCCCGGAGAGCTGTGAGGACTGTAATAGGTGTCTGCTGCGGTGCCAGGGCGGCGATGATCCGATCGGCGGAGTTCCGTGGCGTCAGCCGGAGTGTCATCTTTGTTTGAACTGTGTTGATGAATGTCCGGAGCACGGACTGCAGTTCAAGTTCTTTCCCGCGCAAAAGTCTATCGGCACGAACCTGCAGAGACGCAAGGTGCTCACTGGATTGGCGGCGGGAGCAGCCATGGTTCCCCTGCTGCGAAGCACGCCCGGCTTCGCCGTCGAGCGCCATGAACGGTTGCTGCGTCCTCCGGGTGCGCTGGACGAAGAGTACTTTCTGGCGCGCTGCATACGGTGCGGCGAGTGCATGAAGGTCTGCCCCAACAACGCGCTGCATCCTGCGTTGACCGAAGCGGGGTTGGAAGGTATGTGGACGCCGGTCATGGTGCCGCGCATTGGCTACTGCGAGAGCAGTTGCGTGCTGTGCTCTGAAGTTTGTCCTACCGGCGCCATCTGGGAGATCACAGCGAAAGAAAAGGGCTGGGATGCAAAGGCTGCCAGCGACGCGAAACCTATCAGTGTGGGCACAGCGTTCCTGGATCGTGGGCGGTGTTTGCCTTGGGCCATGGCAACACCGTGCATTGTGTGCGAGGAGTGGTGTCCGACCTCGCCCAAGGCAATTTATTTGGAACCCGCTGGAGTCACGGATGCGGAGGGCCATCTGGTGCAGGTGAAACAACCGCTGATTGATCCTCATCGCTGCGTGGGCTGTGGGGCATGCGAATACGCCTGCCCGGTTCAGGATCGCCCGGCCGTTTACGTGACCAGCGTCGGCGAGAGCCGGTCGCGCTCCAACCAGATTCTGTTGAACCGGAGCAAGGAGAGGCCGAGGTGAAAGCCCGAAGAGTGCTGCTGGTCATGCTCGGTGTGGCGCTGCTTCTGGACGCCGGTTGCAAACGTCCATCCGGGAATGGGAGATCTTTTTTCCCTGCGTCCAATCAGGTTGCGGGCTGGGCTATGACTGGAGACATACGGATTTTCGAGGCTGCCGATCTGTGGAAGTACATCGATGGCGACGCGGAACGGTACTTGAAGGCTGGGGCGCAGAGCGTATCTACGGCGGACTACAAGTTCCAGAACAAGATCGACGCGACCGCTGACATCTACACCATGGGGAATGCAGAGGGCGCGGATACGATTTTCAGATCAGAGCCAGCGGTTGATGTGAAACCGATTCAACTGGGAGATGCGGCGCGCTTGTCAAGCCAGAGTCTGGTGTTTCGCAAGGGAAGTTTCCTGGTGCGAATCGTCGCCTTTGAGGAATCGACGGAAACAGAGCAGGCACTGTTGCAACTCGGGCGCGGTATCGAGTCGCGGCTTGCCCGGGGATGATCGCCAAAAGTGCGGTTCGTCACTGCAACGTGGCACGGACTGCGGTATAGGTAGTTTGATTATGAGATCACTGAGCGGCGCCAATCGGCGGGATTTTCTTAAGAAGTGCCTCACCGGTGCTGCGGTTCTCGGCGCCAGCGGCCGGATGGGACTGCTCGCGGCAGCGGAAGAAGGAGCAGCGTTCGCGAAATCCAAAGTGGTGATCGCGCACGATGCCATGCTGCGCGGGACGGGCACAACGGTCGATTCGGGCCGGATGCTGAGCCTTCTGGATCGCGCCATGCAAGCTCTTTTCGACCGCGATAATCCGAGCGAGACGTGGAAGAAGCTGGTCCGTCCGGGTGAGACGGTGGGACTGAAAGTGAATACGCTCGGAGGGCGCGGGCTTTCCAGCAACGTTCAGCTCGTCGAAGCCATTTGCGAGCGCCTGCAGGAGGCTGGAATCAAGGCAAGCGATATCGTGGTCTGGGACCGCGACAGCGACGAAATGGAACACGTTGGATTCCATCTAACGGCGGGTGGAAACCGCGTGCAATGCTTCGGCACCGATCGCGTTGATTATGAGCAGGAGTTGGCCATGTATGGCAGCGTCGGCAGCCGGTTGTCGAAGATTCTGACGCAACGCTGCAACGTTCTGATCAATGTCCCGGTGCTGAAAGATCATGACGGCGCGGGCGTAACCATCGCCCTAAAAAACATGTATGGCGTCATTCATAATCCGAATAAGTACCACCCCAACGGTTGTGATCCATACATCGCGGACTTGAACATGCTGCCGGAAATCAGGTCGAAGATGCGATTGACCATTTGCGATGCGACCACGGCCTGCTTCGAGGGCGGGCCGGGATACAAGCCGCAATACAGTTGGAAGAATAATGCTCTGATGGTTTCGCAGGACCCCGTCGCGCTCGACTACACGGGTTGGCAAATCATCGAACGCAAACGAGCCGAAAAAGGATTGAAGGCGCTGGAAGGCGATAAAAGAGCACCACGCTACATCGCGACCGCCGCCGATGCCCAGCACCGGCTGGGCACGAACGATCCGAAGAGAATCGCGGTTGTCGAGGTGTAGGGCGCCGCTCGATGAGGGTTGATATGTCGCATGAGCTCGATCGGCGGGCGTTCTTGCAATGCGCGCTTGCGTCGGGAGCGGCTTTCGGCGTCTGCGAGCTTGCCCAGTTCCCTGTCGCTATCCCGGCGTGGGCTGGTCCGCAGAAGCAGGACGATTCGCGATTCACGGTCGAAGCAAAGTTCTACGAGAAACTTCCCAACGATAAGAAGATCAAGTGCAAGCTGTGTCCCCGCGAATGCACGGTAGGAGACCGGGAACGCGGCTATTGTGGCGTGCGGGAGAATCGCGGAGGAATCTACCACACGCTGGTGCACTCGCGGGTGTGTGCTGCGCACATTGATCCCATCGAGAAGAAGCCGCTGTTCCACTACCTGCCGGGGACGCTGGCTTTTTCGGTGGCCACGGCCGGGTGCAACGTCAACTGCAAATTTTGCCAGAACTGGGACATTTCGCAGGTCCGTCCGGAGCAGGTCCCTGCGGACTACGCGCCCCCGAAATTACTTGCCGAGCTAGCTAAACAGCGCGACTGCCCGACGATTGCCTACACCTACAGTGAGCCGGTGATTTTCAGCGAGTACCTGATGGATGCCGCCGATGCCGGGCACGAAGCCGGCGTCCGCAGCGTGGTCGTATCGAATGGCTACATGCAAGAGGAGTCGCTGAAGACGGCTTACGCAAAGATGGACGCGGTCAAGATCGATCTGAAAGCGTTCACGGAGTCCTACTACAAAGATGTGGTCGTTGGCGAGTTGAAGCCGGTGTTGGCTTCGCTGGTCACGTTGCGGAAGATGAACAAGTGGACCGAGATCGTATACTTGGTGGTGCCCGGGATGAACGACAGCGATGCCGAATTCCGCGGTCTGGCAAGCTGGGTCAAGGCCAACCTGGGCATGGATGTGCCGATCCATTTCACGCAATTTCATCCGGAATATCTGTTGAAGAACCTGCCGATAACGCCGGTGCCGACCCTCGAGCGCGCCAAAGCGATTGCCGACGCCGAAGGACTACACTACGTCTATATCGGCAATGTGCCGGGACATCCTGCGCAAAATACTTATTGCCCGAAGTGCCGCCACATGCTGGTGGAACGCGTAGGATTCACGGCGAGTCAGGTATTGATCCGCAAGGGCAGTTGCCCGGTCTGCGGGCAGCCGATCCCTGGCGTTTGGCACGCATGACAGCGCGAGAGGAGTTTTCGCATATGAATATCAAGATGCGTCCCAAAATGTATGGGCTGGCGGCTCTTTTCATCGCGATCTTCATCGCGATCCTGGCGATTGCGGCAGTGTGGCACGTCCGGGCTGCCGATCCACCTAGCGTGAGACAAGCCGGTGTCGCTGGCGGCTTCTATCCGGCCGATCCCAAGGCACTCTCGGCGATGATTGATGACATGCTGGCGCATGCCGCTTCGTCTCAGCCGCCGATCCTCGTTCCGACCAACGATCCGATCCTCGCCGTGGTTGCGCCTCACGCCGGTTATCAGTTCTCGGGACCCGTCGCTGCCTACACCTACGCGGCGCTGAAAGGGCGCAAATTTTCGCGCGTGGTCGTGATCGCACCGTCGCACTACGAGGCCTTTGATTTCACTTCCGTCTTCGATGGCGACGCATACGCGACGCCGTTGGGTGTAGTCCCGGTAGATAAAGCATTTGCAAAACAGCTGGCTGGTATGAGCTCGACCATGCGCCTTTCCAGCCAGGGACACACTCCCACTCAGGCGGGCGCTGAGCATGCGCTCGAGGTGGAGTTGCCATGGTTGCAGCGGGTACTGGGTGATTTCGAACTCGTGCCCGTCGTAATGGGAGATCAGAGTTATGAAAACAGCCGTGCGCTCGGAGTGGCTCTGGCGAAGCTGATCCAGGGCAATGATAAAGATACGTTGATCGTGGCCAGTTCCGATTTGTCGCACTATCACCCCTATGACGAGGCGGTGAAGATCGACCATAAAACGCTGAATGCGCTGCAGACTTGGGACTACTTCAGCATGTCGAGGAACTTCCAGGCGCGGATTTGGGAAGCCTGCGGTGGCGCGCCCATCGTAGCCACGATGATTGCTGCTGAGCGCATGGGAGCGAACCAGGCCGTGGTGCTCAAGTACGCCAATTCAGGCGACACCACTGGCGATCACTCGCGCGTGGTCGGATACAGCGCGGACGTCTTTTTGAAAGCTCCGAGCGGAAAAACGGCGGAACCGCAATTCTCGCTAACTGGTCACGAGAAAAGCGAACTGCTCGCTCTGGCTCGCAAGTCGGTGGAGTACGCGGTGCGGGAGAGAAAGCCGTATGAACCAACTGCGAGCGCAAGCGAAGTGTTGAATGAGGAGCGAGGCGCATTCGTGACCCTGCGCAAATCGGGAGAGCTGCGGGGGTGCATCGGCTATACCTCTGCGGCAAAACCGCTCTACATGACGGTGCGGGACACAGCCACACTGGCCGCACTGCGCGATACGCGATTCCCGCAGGTATCGGCCTCAGAGTTGCCGCAAATCGATTATGAAGTCTCAGTGCTGTCGCCGCTTCGGCGCGTGCTGGACGTTCGGCAGATCAAGGTTGGCCAGCACGGTTTGCTGATGAAGAACGGCGCGTACGAGGGACTTTTGCTGCCGCAGGTTCCGGTGGACGAGAAATGGGGTCGACTCACGTTTCTGGAAGAAACCTGCGCCAAAGCGGGCATGAGCTCCGGCTGCTGGAAGGATGAGAACACGGACATCTTCATGTTTACCGCGGTGGTATTCGGCGAAAAGAGACCGCAAGAGCTTACGCCCGAGACCTCTTTGCCTCCCGGCTTACCCGCGCGGCCAGGAGCGACGGCGCCAGGCCCACCGCAGCACTGAGCCATGCAGTCTTCCAGAATCCAAACACCGGGATGAGGTAGCTGCTCAGCAAAAGCGCGCCCGCGCACCCGCCCAGCAGATCGATGGCATAGAGTATGCCCAATCGTGACCGACTGCTGCGGTCATCGCTAGGAAGGTAGATTTCCGTCGCAAGAGGAAATTGATAGCCGCCTAACATTCCACAGAGAGCAGCCAACGCGGGGAAGACAAACTGCGCGATTAGCCATGTTGCTGCCACCCCGGAAATCTTCGACAGCAGGCTGACCACAAATATCAGCGCAGGAGCGGCACAGGCGAGCAGGAACTGCGTGGTTGCCATGGTGCGATCGGGTGGACTATCACTGGAACTGATGCGGCGGATGCCCAGCCAACTTCCCAAGGCAATGCCTGCCATGCACATCGCGATTAGGATCGCGAGTTGCTGGTAAACGTAACCGTAAATGGACTGGAATGCGAGCAGCAGAAAAATCTGCAGAGCCATAAGTGTGAATCCGGTTGCAGCCATGCAGTACGCTGCGGCGAAACAGGCGCGTTTCTCGCGATTGGGCACAAGCGTCAGAAGAACCGCCACAAACCACGTGATCACAAGGACGACATCGATAACGCGGGTGAAAGAGATATGCGCGGCGGTCTGAAACCAGCGGGAATAGCCTAACTTGAACTGCGCACTCCATAGCACAACATCGAAGTAATAGGCGATCGGCTCGAAATCGCGATTGACGGGCGTTGAGGCCAGCGGCTGCAGTTGCTCACGAATCTGCTCCATGCGATCGGGCATCATGCGGAAGGGGATGAAGTATTCACGAACATACTGCGTCTTCAGGTTCCGCTCCTGCATTCTTGTGATCAGCGTTTTAGGATTGTCGGTCAGAACGTCGGGTCGCGTGGCGGCGAAGAAGTGGATGGTTTCGCCGGGGAGAGCGACAACGTACGGGAAGACTTCCCGCAAGGTGTGGTGAATGCAGCGCAGGAATTCCGCGAGGTCAGGGCTGATGTAATCCTCTGACGAGCGCAGTTGCAAGGCAAGCAGTCCGCCGGGCGCGAGGTGATCGCGGGCGGAACGAAAGAACTCGGCCGTGTAGAAGCGGTTCAACTGCGCGGTCTGCGGGTCGGGCACATTGAGAATAATTTCGTCGAACGTGCCGCTCGCCGTCTTGAGATAGTTTCTAAGAAAGTACCGGCCATCTGCGTAGTGCACGTGGACGCGAGGATCTGACTGCGCAGGGGTAATCTCCGCGGGGAAATACTGTCGCGCCATGTCGATAAGCACCGGATCCAGCTCCACATAGTCAATGCGCTCGACGGTGGGATGCTTCAGCGCCTGGGCGATGCTGCCGTTTACGCCGCCGCCGATCATTAGTACACGCCTTGGTGCGGGGTGCTCCAGCAGCGCGTAGTGCACCGCCTCTTCGGCGGCGTTCTCGTCGGGCGCGTTGGCCAAAATCACGCCGTTGTCATAAATGCTGCGGATATTCCCGGTTCCCGCATTGCCAGTCTCAATGACCGCTAAGTTGCCGTAAATCGAGTCCCGCGATCCCACCAAGTGGAATCCCCGCCACAGGCGCGCCTGCGCGGATCTGTCCAACACCGGGGCCACATGCATAAGGAGAAGGACTGCTAAAAGCGCTGCTGCCACCGTCGCGGCCGCCAGTTGCTTGCGGGTCATCCGGAACAACAAAACGATTGCCATGCACAGGTTGAGGAGGACGACGACGGTCGCAATCTGGAAGGAGCCAAGAAAGCGCAGCAACACGATGCTGGCCAGGATGCCTCCCAAAGCGGAACCCGCCGCCTCCAGCAAGTACGCTGAACTGGTGGCGACGCGAGCAGAGACGGCGCACTCCTGCTCGTACATACGAGTCGCAACCACGAAAAGCGAACCGGCGATAACGCAAAACAGACTCAGGCATGCCAGGGATGTAAGCAGCATCGGCACTGGACCAACCAGTTCGCCCGGCACGGTTTGAAAAAAAGTTCTGGAGGCGCGCAATGCCCAGATCGTCGGCAGCAGGCTGACGCCGAGCAGGCATTCGAGGGCGGCAACCGCTCGCCGCGCGTGGTTCCCGACCAACACAAAACGGCTGCTCAGGCTGCTGCCAACCGCGGTCCAGAAGAGCCAGGTGGCTAACATGATTCCCAGCGAAATCTCATTGCCGTTGAAGACGACGATGAGCTCCCGCATGAGAACGATCTGGCCGATGACGGCGCTGAATCCGATCAGCGCCAGAGCCGCCCTTATGGCCAACGTCGGTTGCTTCGCACACGGCATCGTGACGGCTTGCATAGCTCTGCCACCAGAACGAGATTAGAATTTAGTTCTCGGGCAAAAGCAAAGAGGTCAGTACCCTATGCCGCCGACCGAAGACACCATACTCAACCGCCGTGAGGCGCTAATCAAGCTGCTCCGCGTGGGAGGCGTCGCTGCCGGAACCGCGGGCCTCGGGTTTTGGCTTAGCGAACGCAGCGAACGGCCTGAACACGCGCTGGCAATCAATGCAAAGCGCAGTCATGTGGTGGCGGCTGATGCGGCGTTGCCTGAGATGGCGATCATTCAGGGAGATGATCCCGAACTACTGGCACGCACTGCCATCGAAGAACTGGGCGGCATCCATCGCTTCGTTTCCCGCGCCGACGTCGTGCTGGTGAAGCCGAACATCGGCTGGGACCGCACTCCAGAACAGGCGGCCAACACGAATCCGAAAATCGTCGCAGAGATTGTGCGGCAATGCTGGAATGCCGGGGCGAAGCGGGTCATCGTGACCGACGTGAGCTGTAACGACCCGCGGCGGTGTTTTCAGAGGTCGGGCATCGCCGAGGCAGCGCGTAGTGTAGGCGCCGAAGTGATCTTGCCCGAACCCGCCCGATTCAAAGATGTCGACTTGCAGGGAGAGGTTCTGCGGGAGTGGCCGATTTTCGATCCCTTCCTGAATGCCGACAAGATTATCAACGTTCCGATCGCTAAACACCACAGCCTGACCGGCACGACCCTGGGGATGAAGAACTGGTACGGCATCCTGGGCGGACCGCGCCATCAGTTGCATCAGAAGATCCACGAAAGCCTGGTGGACCTGGCGGATTTCATTCGCCCTACTCTTACCATCATTGATTGCTATCGCGTGCTGATTCGGAACGGTCCGACCGGAGGCAACCTGGACGATGTGCTGCTCAAGAAGACGCTGGTGGCTGGAACCGATCCAGTAGCGCTCGACGCTTACGTGGCGAAGGCCTACTGGAATTTGGAAGTTTCTTCCCTGCCCTATTTGAAGATGGCCGCCCAGCGCGGTTTGGGAACCTATGAGTTTGGGAAGATCCGCACACGGGTGCGAAGCGTTGCATGAGGAAGGAAGGCGGAACTCAATCCACTATTTTTCTGCCATCCGTCGGCGCTTTTCTTCGCAGGCTTGCCGGGCGTCGCGCCCGGTCATTTCTTTGTACCAGGCAGGATGAAAAGTCCAGGCCCACGCCTCGCTGACCGCGCCGCGGGTCATCGCCTCAAAAGTTCCCGGCTGGCCGAAGGTGCTTTCATAGACGTGGATGAAGATTCCGCCCAGCATTATGAGGGCGGAAATGTCGTGCAGCACGTAGCTGATGGCAACCGGAATTCTTCCAAACGTTCGGGCGCCCGCCCACATCATAATGCCGGTAATCAGATACACCACGCACCCGATCACGATCTCCCAGAACTGAACTTTCTGGCCGGCATTGAAGAATCCGGTATCCGGGGGATCCATTTTTTCTTTGCCGCCGACGATTTTGTGGATGTTCCGCAGCCAGTTGGAATCGGCGGAAGTCCAGGTCATTGGCTGGAGCCAATTCAAGGTCTGTAACGCGAAGAAGAAAACAAAGCCCACGCCAATCCAGGGATGCATGGTGCGGCAGAGTTGGCCTCCGCCGAAGATGGGCGTGAACCAGCGGAACAGCCAGGGCAGGTAAATGCTGAAGCCAGTGAATAGAGCGAGAAAGAAGAACAGCGCCACCATCCAATGGAGAACGCGCGTGTACACGGGATGGCGGGGCAGCTCTCCGCGGTAGACCGTGGTCTGGGCCGCCGATTCGAAGCTGCGGCGGATCTTGCTGTCAAAACGCTCAACCGCGCTGGCCATTCCCGTCCTCCTTCCCCGTCTGCTCGGAACTCGGCGGCTCGGGCTGTACCCGGCGCGGGCCGACGGCCACGTAATGCAGAAAAACACCTACCATCCCAAATAGGGCGATAGTCCCCAGCACGGGTTTAAACAGCCACTTCCACACCGTATAGCTCCAGGGGATTTGCGGATTTTTGGGCAGACCGCCATAACGCTCGGGATCCGTGGCGTCGTGGAGCACGTAGATGACATGCGTGCCGCCAATAGATTGCGGATCATAGACACCGGCGTTTTCCATACCGAACTTGTCGCGCAATTGCGCAGCGCGCTCCTCGGCGATGAACTTCATGTCGTCCTTGGTGCCGAACTTCAAACAACCGGTCGGGCAGGCCTTGATGCACGCCGGCTCCAGCCCCGCGCCCACGCGGTCGGAACAGAGCGAGCACTTGTAAACTCTCTTCGTCAAAGGATTGAACTTCGGAATATCGAAGGGGCATCCGGAGACGCAGAACTCACAACCGATGCAGTTTTCCTGGTTAAAGTCGACGATGCCGTTGGCGTACTTCACGATGGCGCCGTCGGCGGGGCAGGCATGCAGACAGCCCGGATCAGCGCAGTGCATGCACTGATCCTTACGCATCAGCCACTGGATGGTGCCATCCGGATTCTGGTGCTCATTGAACTTGATCAGGTTCCAGAAGTTCCAGCGCGTCTCCCGCATGGTCTGGTAGGTGTTGTCGAAGGTGGTGGGAGTGAACGGCATGTCGTTCCATTCGACACAGGCGACTTCGCAGGCCTTGCAGCCGATGCAGATGGTGGTGTCCACCAGCTTGCAGACTTCAAGGTCGCGCTGCACACCGTGGCCCGGAACGGGCCCGGGATGGGCCGAGATCATTTCGGTTTGCAAGGTCTTGCGGTCTGCCATCTCGTCCCTCCCTTCTAGGCCTTCTCGATCTTCACCAGGAAGCCCTTGAATTCCGGCGTGAATGCGTTCGGATCAATCACCGTCGGCGTCAGTTGATTGGCCAAAGTTTTGGAAGTCTTGCCTTCGTCTTCGGCAATGCCACGGAAGCCCCAGTGAATGGGGACGCCGATCTGGAACATCTCCTTGCCGTCAATCTTCATGGGGCGGATGCGGCGAGTCACCATGGCTTTCGCGATGTAGTAGCTGCGCGCGCTGGTGACTTTGACTCTCTCGCCGCCACGAATGCCCATGCGGTCGGCGAGTTCGGCCGGAACTTCGACAAAAGGTTCCGGCACCAGCTGCACGTTCATGGGATTATTTTTTGTCCAGTAGTGATAGTGCTCGGTCAGGCGATAGGTAGTGCAGATAACGTTGTATTCCTGACCGGTTTTTGCATACTTGTCCAAGTCGGTCTTGTACGACTTCGCAATCGGATTGGTGGACTGGTTCGGGTGCAACGGGTTTACCAGCGGACTTTCGAAGGGCTCATAGTGTTCGGGGAAGGGTCCGTCCTGCATGCCCGCCAGCGGCACGAACAAACGCCCGATGCCTTCGGGATTCATGATGAACGGGCCCATGTGATCTTTCGGCGCGGAATCCGCCTTGAAATCGGGAACGTCGACGCCTGCCCAGCTTTGCTTGGCTTCGTCCCACCAAACCTGACGCCGCGAAGGATCCCAGGGCTTGCCATCGAGATCGCAGGAGGCGCGGTTGTAGAGTACGCGGCGATTCGCCGGCCAGGACCACGCCCAGTTCGGATAGATGCCGAGGCCGGACGGATCATCAGTTCCGCGGCGCTGCATCATGGCGCCGGCTTCGGTCCACGATCCGCAATAGAGCCAGTTCCCGGAGAGGGTGGTGCCGTCGTCTTTGAGCCAGGCAAATCCTGGGAGTTGCTGGCCAGCCTTGATGGTCGTATTTGTCTTCGGATCGGTGATGTCGGCAAGCGCCTTGCCATTGATTTCTTTTGCGACCTCAGCCAGCGACGGGTTGTAGGGGTTGGTGTAGGCGAACGACGCATTCAGAACGGGATCGGGGAACTTGCCGCCTTCTTCCTTGTAGAGCTCGCGAACTTTCAAAAAGATGGTCGCCAGGATTTCCTGGTCGAGTCGCGCTTGCCCCGGCGGGGGGATGGCCACGTTCTTCCATTGCAGCCAGCGGGCGGAGTTCACGAAGGTGCCGTCTTTTTCCGCGAAGCCTGCGCCCGGCAGACGATATACGGTCGTGTTGATCTTCTTCTGCTCCTCGGCGGTAATTCCAGGGGCTCTCCAGAATTCGCTCGTTTCATCCGGATAGATCTCGCAAACCACCAGCCAGTCCGCCTTTTTCAGAGCGTCGATATTTTTGTTCGAATCGGGACCGATCATGACGCCGTTCATGCCGAAAGCGAAGATGCCTTTGACCTTGCCCTCGTACATGTCGTTCCAGATGTTCACCCAGGAATAGTTGCGGTCGATCTTCGGCAGATAATGGAAGGCCCAGTTGTTTTCTTTCGTGGCCGCTGGTCCGTACATCGCCTTGAGGAACGAGACGGCGAATTTTGGCGTGTTTGACCAGTAATTGAACGAGTCCCACGGATCGGGCTTGGACTGCAAGGGCGTAGTGCGCTTCAAATAGGCAGCCAGGTCGACATCGGTCGGGTTCGGCATCTTCAAATAGCCGGGGAGGATGTCGAAAATCCCAGCCATATCGGTGGCGCCTTGAATGTTGGAGTGGCCGCGGAGGGCGTTGACTCCGCCGCCGGCGCGGCCGACGTTGCCCATCAGCAGTTGCAGGACGGCGGCGGTACGGATGATCTGCGTGCCGAAGCTGTGCTGCGTCCATCCGACCGCGTAAATGATGGTGGCAACTTTTTTCATGTCGCCATCTTTGCGAATGGAGGTAAACAACTCGGCGGCATCGAGGAATTGCTTCTGCGGAATGCCGGTAATGCGTTCGACCATTTCCGGCGTATAGCGCTCGTACTGCTTCTTCAAGAGTTGATAGACGCAGCGCGGATGCTGCAGCGAGAGATCGAACGCCACCTTCGCCGGAAGCGCAGGCGGAGGCGGCGTGGTGCCCGGCGGCACGGGAGGATGCGTCTTCTCCGGGGGCGTGCCCGCAACCGGTTTCCCCGTCAGGTTCCCGCCTTCCTCATAATTCCAGGTTTTCTTGTCGTAGGTTTTTTTCTCGGCGTCGAATCCGGAGTAAAGGCCGTCTTCGGGCAGCTTGAATCCGTCTTTGATAATGAAGGAGGCGTTGGTGTAGTTGACGAGATAGTCCTTAGCGATGCGGTTGTTCTCGATGGCGTAGCGGATCAGGCCGCCGAGGAAGGCGATGTCGGCGCCGGCGCGGATCTGCACATACATGTCGGCGGTCGCGGCGGTGCGGGTCAGGCGCGGATCGACAACGATAGTTTTCGCGTTACGGTGAAGCTTGGCTTCAATCGCCCACTTGAAGCCGCAGGGATGGTTTTCGGCTGGATTGCCGCCCATGATCAACATCATGTCGGTGTTCTTGATGTCGATCCAGCCATTGGTCATTGCGCCGCGTCCGAAGGTGGGCCCCAAACTGGAGACCGTGGGGCCGTGTCAAACGCGGGCCTGGTTTTCCAGGTAGCAGACCCCCAGGCTGCGCATACTTTTTACGACCAAATAGTTGAATTCGTTAGTATCAGTGCAGCCACCGGTAAAGGCGATGCCTTCGCAGCGGTTGACAGTGTGGCCCGCGGCATCTTTCTCGAGGAAGGTATCGTCGCGCGTCTTCTTCACCTTCTGCGCAATTTCGCTGTAGGCCTGGTCCCAGGAAATGTCTTCCCAGTCGGTAGCTCCGGGACGCCGCACTTGCGGCTTCAGCAACCGGCGGTCGTTGAGAATATCCTGCTCGAGCGATGATCCCTTGGGACAGAGCGTGCCGCGGTTGATGGGGTGATCGGGATCGCCTTCGACGTGCACGACCTGGGGGATCGCGTTCTTCGCCTTGTCTCCCAGCGTGTAGATAATCACGCCGCAACTGACGGAACAATAAGGACAGGTGCTGCGGGTTTCGCTGGCGCGTGAAATCTTGAGGCCCTGGGTCTGGGCATGAAGCGGAGTCAGGTCGAATCCCAGAGCGGAGAGTCCGGCACCCCCTGCCAGAGTCCCCTTCAGAAAGGTCCTGCGGGAAAACTCCATAAATGCCTCCGCGTTGCGATCCGAGAAGTACGGAGGTTAATGGTTGCGACCGTCGCGATGACGGCCAGCCTGACTGCTCGAATGCGGAAAACTATACCTCATGGTTTTCTGGGGAGTCAATGGCATTTCGAGGTTGGGCATGGGTCCAGCTTCCGAGTAGGTGACAATTCGTCGAAGCGACTGGCCCGATTCTGCGGTTGTGAGTGTAATTGATTCCATGACAATGTCGGCTCCCGTTCCCGGGTAAAGTTGGTGGTGCTAAGCCAACCAACAGGCTCGGGAGAAAGGAGCCGAACATGATGATTA